>Ga0214921_10001820_pt1 | contig 35672 bp, 32 predicted proteins | sample LL1505_MetaG_FD_177992 | JGI IMG/M metagenome (GOLD analysis project Ga0214921, IMG submission 177992) | Freshwater microbial communities from Lake Lanier, Atlanta, Georgia, United States - LL-1505 | ecosystem: Environmental > Aquatic > Freshwater > Lake | place: USA: Georgia | collected... | reverse complement strand
TTCTGACATTTTAGCCAAAATCCCCACTTGGGTGGTCCCACTTGGGCTCGAACCAAGGACCACCTGATTATGAGTCAGGTGCTCTAACCAACTGAGCTATAGGACCAATGTTACATTGCTGTAACGTATTTCATTTTCACATCAACGAGGCGCAAAAATAAGGATTTCTTACGATTACAAAAGCATCAATGCCATAGATCCGGTTTTTTCCCCTCGTTCAATCGAGCTGCGACTAATATTCCGTCCTTGGCGATACTGTAGTCCAAACATATTGCCGATTCATTTTCAATTGTCGGAACTCCTTTCAACCAATAATGTCCAAAAAACACCGGTTTGTCCGAGGTAAAAACTGTGGAAGCGCTTCCCTCTGGCATGGGTTCGTGCCGTAATTCGGGCGGACATTCCATAACCCCCTCCCCCATGGTGGATTTATCCTTGGCCCACCATTTCAAACGGCACTCCTTACGCTGAATCCCTTCTTTGTCCACCATAAATTTACCATCAGGCAACCTGTGTTCTGGCCCTTTTAACGTTTCTTCAACTGCCTTGAACCCTGGCAATCCTTCTCGATGGCAATTGCTGAGAAAGCCGGCACTCAAACCCTCCCCTTGGGGTTGATAATGTTGTTCCAACCATTGGATGTTGTCGTTGTTCCAATACGCATGAACAGCCTTGCAGGCGTCCAAGTTCAGATGCATTGGCAGATGCTTAAACCACGTTAAAAATTGCTCCCACTCCTCCGAAAAAGCATGGAATTGTTCCAACGTTTTATAATGCTGCTTGATTTTCTCATAATTATGTTCTCGGTAGTATCCGCCTTCCACGGTGTTTTTCGTATCGAAACACACCGCATTGTACTCGTGATTGCCCATTATTGCCTGAGCATAACCCGCATCCACCATGCCTTTCACGAGGTGTAAGGTCTCTCGTATTTTGGGCCCTCGATCAATAAAGTCTCCCAGAAAAATGGCTTTACGCTCCGAATGACGGTAAATGCCGTTAAATCGCTGGTACCCCATTTTTTGAAGGAGTTTTTCCAAGGCATCCGCATGGCCGTGAATGTCTCCGAAGATGTCGTAATGGGTCATGGATTTTATTTTAATGCGAAAATAACAAGAAAGCCCCTTTATCCTACATAAATCCAAAGTAATCCATCTTTTTTTTTCGGAATAAATCCTTCGGATTAGCATCGCCCTCTTGCGATTACAAGGTTGCAAAGAAGGTTCGAAACATGGAGGTTATCCGTCACTTTGACAGCAAGTGTTTAACCTTTAAAACCCAAAAATGATGCTACGTAAACCAACCATTGCTACCTTCTACAACAAAAAACAAGTGTGTTTTGATTCCATTCGAGAGCGTTCGTATTCGCAGTCACCGCTCAAGCCATATTTGCTCATGGAGCGCATCCATGCCTTAGGGTTGGAGTCCAATTTTGACATTCACTCGGATTTTCAACCGTTTACCCAAGAGGATTTTCACCTTGCCCACACCGAAGAATACGTGAACAACGTCTTCAACCAACAAGGTAACTACCAATCCAACGGCGTTCCATGGTCGGAAAATTTGGTGGAAAGTGTGCGCTATACGAATAGCGCCATGTACCATGCGATCAAGCATAGTTTGGCCCAACCGGATCAATTGTGTTTTGCACCTGTTTCCGGAATGCACCATGCAACACCCACGGCTGGCCAAGGGTTCTGCACCTTTTCCGGTCAAGTGATTGCATCGTTAAAACTCTACGACGAATTCGGTGTGTCGGGCGCATGGCTCGACTTGGACGGTCACTACGGCAACAGCATCGAGGATTCTCGCTACTTTGTGCCTCGGCTTAACCAAGCCATCCCGTTGGATTGCAATGTGAACCCTTCTGGAAGAAATGCGGGCTATGTGCAAAATTTCCTAGAAAAACTGGAACTTGTACGTCGGCGCATCTTGGCAGGCGAAGTGCATTATGTGGTTTTTGCCCACGGGGCCGACAGCCACATCGACGACGATCTTGGCGGGCAGTGCGATACGGCGCATTGGTTGCAGTGTGCTGAGGTGTTTACGCAATGGGTAGCCGATGTTTCGGAAGAAATGGGAAAACCCTTACCCGTTACGTTAGCCTTGTTTGGGGGCTATCGAAGCGACGATTATAACATCGTATTACACTTACACCTCGCCTCCATTGAGCGCTGCAGAGCGCTTTGCGGAGAGGGGTAAAAAAAAATAGAACCTGAATGTGAGGAGGTGCATGGTTTGGGTTGTTAATTTCAATAATTTAGTATTTGAGATTCAACCAACATAAAAGCCCTTAACAATGACCATGCTGCAAACACTCGAAAACATAGATTAGGAGCTGATTATGAGAGGACAAAAGAGGCAATCTCATAGGCAAAAGAAATATCCGAAAGATTGAATCAAATTGATAAACTACCCGATTGGATTAAAAACTCATAGACGAATCATTTACTTTGTTAATGCTCATTTAAATTATTTCACAACCAGAACATCAAATTTAAATCAGACATCAAAAGCTTTAAATCAATTAGCCTTCAACCAGATCTTCTTCTATGAACTACCTATAGAAAAACTAAACCGCTACAACCGCACCCTCAACCTCCAATGGGCCATTGACATTAAAAACCAATTGCCAAATTAATCAGTTGAAATTCATAAAACAGTTTACCGATCCCACCAACCCATTCCTCAAAAGTCCCAATACCGTCTCTCTTTCCTGAACTACATTAATGTTATCCATATAACTTCATATATTTGAAACTTTTAAATGACCATTATGTCAGAATATTTTTTTCTTTCAAGAGTCATCTGTCCTATGGAATTTGGCGATGATGATAATCCGCTCGATGCTGTTAACTGTAAAACAGCACAAAAATACATTGCCGAATTTTGTGAGTCGATGCTTGCTCGGGTTGACGTGAACATTGATTTTTACCTGATTAAATTACAGGAAAATGCTGATGCCTTACCTGTACGACTTATTACAGGTGATGAAATTGAAGTTCACTCCGCCAATCTTAACGCTTTAGGCAACGAAATAGCTAAAAGAATCAACTGGCTTGGCGAGGACCAATACTATGGTTTTTTCGATGGAGATGGTTTTTACATTGCATTTAAACTCAAAGGCAAAGACCATTGGGACTATAATTTCTGCAAAGTAAGCGAGTACTTTGCAAATCTAAATCCTTCTGCCGAGGGCTTTTTCGAAATGTATGGATTTTCGCCCTACAGAAAAAATGAAATCATCGGTTCGCAGTATATTTCAGGTGGATTCGAAGATGGATTCATGGTCTATTATTCCGAGGACAAGCAACATGAATATCTCAAGGATGAATCAGGTGCCAGCATCTTCAGAAGAATGGATCATCTTAAACAAGAAATGTTCAGCGCCGAGTGGTACAAAAACGCTAAGAGTTTTGTTCGTACTGATGCCAAAAAAGGCAAATGACGTGATTATCTGCTAAAATAAAAATTGAAAGAAACCTATCGAAAGCAAGTGTTTAGTACAAAATAATTCATTTGAGACTCGTAAAGCCTTACGTTTTCGATTTTGATCACACCGTAATTTTGGTGTTTTTTGTCAAAAAGCATAATCCATTTATTTTGTTGTTAACACCAGGTAGTCCAATCCGGATGAGGCACTTCAGGGTTTTCTGTAGCGTATTCAATTTCATGACCGTAACCATTAATGCGGAGGTTCTTTACCTGAACCAAATCAATGAATCCTAGGTAAGCATCCCTAAACCCTACACTTTCCCATCCTCTCTGATCAGGACTTCATTGATAGAAACCGATGGCTTGTGCGTCTCAAAGTAGCTTTTTACCGTTTGAATCTTTTCTTCGATCGGTAAGGTCAGAAGTTTGCATATGAGTTCGTCCTCAAGGTGGAGTTTTTTTATTTCGCCATAAAGTTTGGACAGATCGAATTGAATGATTGCTCTAACCACGAACCAGCGGTCTTGTTTGAGCGTGTCCGACAAAAATGAGTAATCATCATTACATAACCAATCACTCAAGGCGTAGATCATAATGTCTTTGTCCTGATGAAATTCTTTAGGGACGCTTAAAACACACATATTGCTAGCCTTTATCGCAGGATAAATGTATTCAGGTCTTCGCCTCAACGATTCAGGTAACATTTCATAAATTTTCGGATGATGCAGGAATAATTCATCTACAAAAGCGATATCTTGCTTAAGATGTTCTGGAACGAATTGAAAATTATCATAATAAGAAGCTAAAGCTTTTTTAACGAGTTCAACATCCGAGCGAATTTGTTCACTGAAGTACTGGAGATTAGAACCATGTTTGGATATCATTTCGAGCGCAAAGGCCTTATCATTTTTTAGTTTGTCCCCCAGGTAATTGAAAGCATGTCCATCATAACTTGTTGACGACGATGTGTATCCGTCGAACCACAGCGCAAACGCTCTATCAGATCTGAGCTCCTCCGAACAAAATTTGAACAGGTTCCCTTTTTCTGCAGAAAATTCGAGTAATTCTTCCTTGGATTCAATAGTTTTTTCGAAATAAGTTATCGTTTCCGTACCTTCCATAGTAAGTGTTCCCTTATCTGTTCGCATGACAAGCCCGTTTAAGACAAGTAGCGATGCAGGCAACTTCAAAATGTGCGTTTGTTCAAAATCGATGTCTTTTAAATTTTTCAGTTCTCCAATGTTCTCAGGGAGCTCATGCAAATCAGTATGTTCCAAATTGAGCTTTTCCAATTGAGTAAGTTTACTTATGCTCGAAGGTAATTCTTTCAGGTGTCTGCTATTTGACAAATCAAGAATTCGTAAACTCTTCATACGATCTATATCAGCCGGTAATTCGGTGTAGGTACAGAAGAAACCAAAGGATAGCTTTTCAAGATCGGAGAGCTCAAGAAGTACCCTTGGAAATTCTTTGAAAACAAGCTCACTGGTAGAACTGAGGTTGAGCTGCTTCACTTTTCTTAGTTTACCAAAGCTATCCGGTAGACTCACGATTCGGTTATGTTCAATTCTTAAAACCTCCAAATTTGAAAGCTGCCCGATATTTTCCGGTAATTTCTCCAGTTCAGTGCGGATCATAACAAATTCGCATAAGTTTTTCAGTTCACAAAAACTCTCTGGAAGACGTTTAATCTGATTATCGGAAGCACCAAATATTTCTAATTTCTTGAGTTTTCCAATGGTTTCAGGTAGAGCAATTAATTCATTACCTCCCACATCAAGTTTTGTTAGATTGGAAAGATCGGTCAGTTCATCCGGCAAATGCGTTAATTTCATGTTGCGGATAGAGAGCTTCTTCAGGTTTTTCAATTTTCCAATGTCAGGCGGAAGCACGTTTAATTTATTGGAACTTAAATCCAGTTCTTCGAGTTGCTCCAATTCAAATAATTCTTTGGGTAAAGTACTTATCCGATTGCCGGACAGGTTAAGGATTTTCAGGTTTTTAAAACGGGTTATTTCGGGTAAGAGTAATCTTATGTTCTTATTTGAGATAATTATAGACTCACAGTGCAGGTCAAATACAGAAAGGTAATCATTGTGAACATTACGCTTTAGTCTTTTAGTTATTGGAACCTTGAAAAAAGCACGCATCTCGGCCTCAGTACAATGGAAAAAATCCTCTAAAGAAGGAGAATCATCTTCGATCGGGACTTGCTTATTTAATTCATAGTCCCAGTATTCACGCCTAATTTCAATAAGTTTTCCGTTGATCAGTTTGTAATTCAGTACAAAATAGGAAGCATCTCCCATTTCAATGGTTATGACTTCTGACGGCAGTTTACAACTCAAATAGGCCGTGCTGACAATAAACTCAAAAGCTTCTACGGGATTTTGGATTTCGAGGTACTCGAGACCCGGATAGACTTCAGAAATATCGTAACCCAAAGGTTGGGGATCAAAGCTCAGGTAGTAATTTAATTCATCGAAGAAATCAGCAGATTGTATTTTTTGCGGGATTTTAACCTGATAAACCCTAAGATATGCCAGGTTTTCCCTATATAATTGTTGCCTTTCCGTGTTTCCTTCATACCATGTTTTTAAGGGTTCTCCCCCAATGTATACATTAATGCAGGCTGATGAACCCCAACTCATAGTGTCAATTTTAATTATCTATACCTAAAATTAAAAATAATACTTATTGACAATAGGAATGAAGTATTTACCATGAATCGTATAATTCCAATCTCAATCGTTTGAAATTCACTAAATTCACGCAACAAGTCAATCAATGAACTCAGAACACAAGACCACCCCTTTCCTCGCCAGCCCCGATGATGACCAACCGGGTAGTAAACAATTCGTGGTGTTTGAAGAAAAAGGAATTTGTACCCTTATTAGAATTGATAAACAAGGAAACAGTTTGGGTGAAATAAAAACGTACTTCGCATCGAATGTAAACATTACCAACCCAATCCTCAGCACCTACTTGGCTCTCTAGTGGGTCGTATACGTTTGCTGTAAAGTGTACTTTCGAACTTTTCCATCGGCCATGGTTACGATAACATTTTCACCGGCCCAATTCGCTGCAACGGGCGTCCCTCCCGATGTGTTGAGTGTCAGATAATTAATCTGGGATTCGTAAAGCCTTACGCTTCCGTTTTCGATTTTTATTACACCGTAATTTTGGTATTTTTTATCAAAAGCCATATCTATTTATTTAGTTGTTAACACCAGCTAGTCCAATCCGGATGCGGCACTTCAGGGTTTTCTGTACCGTATTCAATTTCATGACCGTAACCATTAATGCGGAGGTACTTTTCCTGAACCAAATCAATGAATCCTAGGTAACCATCCCTCAATCCTTCATCTTCATCGTCCAATTCATCAGGCTTGTATCCACATGCATAATAGTCATCTTCCCATATTATAACGGTATCGTTGTCCTCATGAAAATTTGCCACATAAAAATCCTCAGGAAAAGAGCACATATTATCATCTTCAAGAGTAACATAACGAATGTTATTGAGTTTTATCGGCTCTTGTTTCCCAAATATGTCGTCCATTTCAGGGTCTCCTAACAGGCAATGATTCATGAATTGCGTAAATTTCTCCGTATTCAGGTTAGGCACATATTTTTGAAGGACCAAGATTGTTTTTTTGATAAAATCTTGGTGATTTACTTCCGGGCTTGGCTCCGATTCGCTTCTCACCAATCGCAATGCATGCTTGGATTTATCCCCGGACAAATAAGATACGCCGTCGTTGAAATCAAAAGAACGTGGCCACCCGTCGTATTCGTCTACCGTATCGGTAAGGTAGTTTTTTGTTTTGAATTTCAGGTCTCCTGTTAATTTTTGAATACCCTCCTCCATGCATGCGGCATATACGGTTTCAAGCTCGTTCAAGGTAGGTACCCTCCACCCTTCTGACAATGTGGAGCATAGCGCTTTTGCCTCTGCCAAGGTATAGGTTCCTTTTTCATCTTGGTCCTTAACGATGAAAACATCCTTCAAATGTGAAAATCTATACATTACTCAATAGTTTAAAATGGATAAATAAAAATACACAAAAAAATGGCGATTCTTGTATCTTCGTAAAAAATAAAACCATGGAAGACCGAGACGTTGAAAAAACTTACACGAAAGAAGAATTCGTTAGCAAGCTAAGAAGGCTTGCAGATTGCATCGAGAAAAACGAAAACTTCCGAATTTCCGTTGCCGGTGAGGCGCTTTACGTGCCGGATCGCGCCACCTTTTCCATTGAACACGAGCGAAGCGAAGGTTCGCACGAATTGGAGTTCCAAGTAAAGTGGGAGGATTAAGGTTAGCCTATTCTGAATACTCTCTTGGAGTCTCGTCCGTGTTGCAGTTCGGACAACCACCGTATTTATCCCACAGCTTTCTGGTACCTCGCCAACCGCATACACGGCATTTCGCCTTGCGTGTTTTACTTCTTCCTGCACCAAAGAGAAATAACAGGATGAGAATAACGACTAAGACTTGACCTCCGTTAAAGTCGCTGGATGCTTCGAGTATGATATTCATTCGATTTTTTTTTCCAAAGTTAAGAAAATCGTTTACCCCCGTGCAATTTATCGACTAATCGATCAGTTCACGTATGAAGCTGCGAACGATTTCGGCTTGCTCTGCTGCATGGATGGCATCGGGATTATTCACATAATCTGCGATATGAATGAATAATACCTTGCTTCTGGTGCCATATACCTGCAATGAATTGTAGTATATATAATTGCACAAAAATGTTCCCGCATCGTCCGAGACACGAACCTTTCCAGGATGGTTTTCAGTGAATTTTTGAATCATATCCAAGGAGCAATTGGTTGTGAGATTGGCCGATTTTGCATTAATTTCCCTTGTTACCGGGGCTATACCTAAAACATCTGCTCCCGAACGTTCATTACGTGCCCGAGTTTCTAATCGCAAGATTGCATCATGGGTGGCTACTCCTAAATGCACTATGTAATCGTAGGACTTCTTTTCGATTTTTTTTATGAATAAATCTACCTCGTCATACGATACCTCAAGCGTCTCATAATCTATTTGATGGCGCATCTCTTCCGACATTAAACCCCTTGTTAAGAGCGACATTACCTCATTGCTCGGATTCACCTTAAAATTTGCAAACGGACCGAAAGATGTGATTAATAACCTCATGTTCCTACAATTTAAATCCTTTAAAAACGCGCATTCTATGCACCTCATCCTTGATAGTTCCGTTCAGTGTCTGTTCATTCCAATCGACATTGAATGTGATAATGAAATTCAACTGATTTCCTTTAATTGCGGTAACCTCCGTAATAGTTGCCCTTGCCGATTCGTGGTATTTACCCTCGCAGTAGGATAAAGCTAATCCTTGTTCGTAGGGAACAACCAAATTGGCGAACAGCTGATGGCGAACTTCAATGATGTGTAAAACACCAATTACCGAAGTTTTTCCGGTGATTTGAACCAACCAACTTGACGTTAGGTCTTGTATCCTGTTCAAATACGTTGCAGGAACAATGGGTTGTTGACGGGTTGTATCAAAAATACGAATTGGAAGCAGCGCCTTTGAACGCATTGCATTGAAGGACCCGTTCTGACGATTGATGCGCCATTCTCCCTCAAATAAATGCCCGTCTTCAATAATTACCCCCTCATAATCAACAGACCACGTATCTTCAAGAATCATGGTTTTTTTGTAAGAAAATAAAATCTCATCCAGGAGAGTTCCCTCTATCCAAGCCAATAAATAAGGATCTTCATAACCTTTTGCATTCCATGTTGGGTTTATGGGCTCAATGGACAAGCCTATGAACTCATCCTCGCTTTTGGCTAAAAACATTAAATCGTAATAGGTTTTTGCTTCATACTGAAAATACCATCCTTGCCAGCATCCCAGAATGGAAAACATAGCTTCCATTTCTAATCCTGCTTCATAACTGAATTCATCGAAATAAAAACTAAGGTATTTTCTCAACGATTTGTTCTCGACTTCCATTGCCTGATGAATGGCCCGCATGACCCATTCGGGACGATTCTCACGAATTCTGTCATGTCTTCTAAATGAAGTAAGATCAGAACTGCTTAAAACATCGATAATACCATTCGTTTTCTTATGCAATAATTCCCAACATAAACCTTGTTCCATCGTTATCGCGTCCATCTCTGAAATACCAAGATCAATCCTTGCTTGTAGAATATTCTCATATTCGTCCAGGTCCAAAATAAAATCCGTTAAAGCGGCCCGCAATAAATCGTCGTAGTTACTCAATGCTGTTTTTGAGGCGGCATTGGTCGGGCTTGTAAAAAAGGTGTCGTCCAATGCTAATTGTAAATAGCTATTAAAAAACCAATTGCAAATACCGGCCAAATTACTTTCTACAATTTGTGCTTCTTGAATAGTCCTTGAAGTAAGTTCGTCATCCGGATGCATCGTCATATTCCCAAATCGGTTTACCGTTTCGAAAAGCAAAATGATCTGATGAGGGATAATTTTAAGTTTCCTGAATTTATCAAGCATGGTCATGATGGTTATTTGAGCCGGAACAGGACCTATTTCCCGTTTATATATTTCTCGAAGAATCGCTTCAATGCTCTTGCGTGATTGAGTAATCAATAAATCTGGATCCTCTTTTAAATGAAACGCTTTCTTTAAAACGTCCAACAATTTATTAATAATTAAGTCTATATTTGTATAGGACATATTTTACGTTTTTTCTACGAATTTACGGAATAGTACTTAATGCAAATGGCACGAAAAATCATTGTTGGAGACATCCATGGGTGCTTGGAGGAGTTTGAGGAGCTATTGACCTTAATCAAGCTTGAATCCACAGACCATTTAGTATTGATCGGCGACTTAATCGATCGTGGCCCCGATGCACAAGGCGTGGTAAAAAAATGTGCCCAGCTCTCTCAATGTTGTGCTGTCACCTTGATTTTAGGAAACCACGAGGAAAAATTGCTGAGGTACTTGAAGCATCTTCGCAGAAAAACCGGCATCGAGCAACAGATGAAAGGAACAGAAGAGTTCCCTCAACTCATTCAAGCCTTAACCGAAGAGGAACACGCTTTCTTAGAAAACGCTTACTACTCGTATCAATTCGAAGGATTAACCCTAGTGCATGGCGGTGTTTCCAAGCGGCTTAAATTTCCCTTTCCAGCAACCTACAAAGTGGACACCCATGCCCCCAAGGACTATCCGGGATTGGATCTGCTTACGAAAATTCGCTACTTAAACCCTGACGGGAACTTTGTTTCGTTGAACGAAGAAGGTCCCGAAGATGCCTATTGGGCTGAAGTGTATGACGGTTCCTATGGACATGTTTATTTTGGACATCAACCGTTCATGCAAGAACACCCCAAGTGCTTTGAAAACGCAACGGGGCTCGATACGGGGTGTGTATACGGGGGCTGGTTGAGCGCTGCCATCCTCGAAGGAAACACCCGGTCTTTTGTCAGCGTTAAAGCGAAAAAAACCTATGCAAAACACTTTTCATCAAATATTTAACCTATGTCCTGCACGATTCTTACCGTTCCCTTTGACCTCGTAGAAAATGAGAAAGGAGAATTTTTAAAAAAAGGGTTTGTCGTTGATCAACAGTTGCAAAAATATTTTGGAGACCCAAAGCATCATACGGGCTACTTATATGCAGTAAAATTCCAGGAGGATACTGTTCGGAAAACGTTAATTAAAGCCTTTTTACAATTAGAAGATTCCCCTCACTTCAAGATAAACACGGAATTAGACAGCGATTATTCCTTCGTTGACCGTAAGAAATATGCCAATACCATTGAAGGGCATTGCGTTAATACACTTGATTCAAGTGCGTTAGAAACACCTTCAACAGACTATTTAGCTCGATTAGTCAATAGATTGGATGGTGAGCGTAAACTCTTATTTCGAACCAACCTACGAGCTGTTGAAAATCAATTCTTTACGATTGACGGTGTAAGTATTTTTATGAACCGACAAAACTCCGCGAAAGGAGTGGGATACGGATTTATTTCCGTTGCTTTGAGTTGGCAAAATGAAATCGGACAAAGTACGGCAATCCCTGAATTATCTGTCGTTCGTGAATTTTTGCGCTATTTTGGTGCAAAAAACGAAAAAAACACCTTCGTTCCCATTTTCCACGGTACAGTGCGAACAGAGGATAGTTCAAAGGCCATTACATCCAGCGCTGAAGATCAAATCGACTATGTAAAAAGCAAATTGCCTAGGCTCAAAACAGAACACCCAGAAGTTTTTGACTCGGTTGAAATCCCCGAAGATGCATACCAAAAAAGTAATGTGAATTTCTTTTCCTTGTTTGATGAGTTATTGAAAAGTTTCCTGCCCTCTTCGACTCAAGAACCATCATTTTATAAGTTCAAGGACGATATAAAGCCTTATTTACTGCACTTGGACGATGCACGTAATTTGACCTCGGAAAACGATCGGGATACTTGGATGAAATCCATCTACCATGTACTTCGAATTCCAGGACAAGAAAGAAAGCCAATTTTTAATGAATTTAATTACAGTCCAATCATGGCCGACGACTCCTCCCTTTTTTATTGCTTGAACGAGGGAGCCTATATCATGGACGGAAGCCACCCAAAAGCCGACAAGGCCATGGTGAATGTTTACTTCCCTGCTTTTTTAATGGCCTTAAATCAGAAATACCTTTTTGATTATTTTCAGTATAAGATTTCAGAATTAAGTCTCTACGGCGACAATCATTTCGATGGTAAAGAGCTGAACAGACTCAAGGCAAACTTGGTAAAAACGGAATTTCGACAGGTTTTTTTCAATGTCAGTAATTACCATGAAATCTCGGAGTTTTACCATGCCGTTCAAAGCAAGTTTAAAATTAAAGAGTTGAGGGATGAATACATTGCGAGCATCGAGGCCATTAATGAACTGGTTAAACTTGCCGAAAACAAAGCAAAAGAAACGGAACAGAAGGCGTATGAAGAACAGAAAGAAAAACAAGAGAACCGCCTAAACACCATCCTACTCGCGTTGACCATTTACCAGGTTTGGTTTGGAATCTGTGGTGTTGGAATTTATCCCCTAAATAAATCCTGGATGATTGTTACCGGATTTATTATAATAACCGCCCTGTTTATGGCAAAGACAGAGGTCCGAGACTTCCTCTTCACCTCCATTAACCCCATCAAAAAAAAATCATAAAATAATTACTGCCCTATTTACTATCCTATGAAAAGCTTCGAATATTACATTGAACAGCATTACACTACACAATACCACATTAAGGTTACCGACGAGGAAAAATTTAAGCAAGAATTGCTAGAATGGTTGGGGGAGCACGGTACGCTCCAATTTCACGACTTATTCAGCAACTTCAATTACTTGGAAATTAACGAATGTGAAGATTACAATCAGGAATTAGAAGGGTGGGAACAAATAGAGCGAAAAGAAATTGATCGAGAACTGTACGATTCGTTCAATAATGAGTTGGGCATCGATGTGGAACTGCTTGCTTATGTGGCCCAAAGCGCAAAATTGGGCAAGCAAGGAGGGGATGAAGGTTTTGAAAAAGACCAAGATTAATTCTGCCGTTTTGAAATGAAATAACCCTATATTTGAATAAAAAAATTGTCGGAGATTCATCTATATATTGTCCTTTTAGTATTGGTTGTTTTATATGTGAACACCTCGTTTAACATAAATATAGATACGTTCTTAAGAAAAGGACAAAATAATCTGTTAATTATCGAGCAATTAACGGTGTATTCCAAAAAACCGAAAAATTATCGAAGATCCGCTGCATCCTATAAGGCTTTCGGTTATCATGTGAGTGGGACAATGGGTGCCACAAATGAGTTTGCTACATTCACTTATTCTTTTCCTTTTGTTGATCATCAAGAAGTTACCTTTACTACCGAATTCAATGCAACAACTACTTCAAAAATCGTCAGTGGTTTTGGAGCACATAACAGCTGTTTCGCTCCTGTGAATGATCAATTTTTTGCATTGCAAACCAACGATGAAAACTTCCTCAGGCAGAACATGAACCAGGACGGATTTTTTTTTCGCTCATCAAATCGCTACGACTATGGGGTGGATTATAATGAGATCATGCGCTTATCCAAAGATCTTTCAAAAGAAATTGCTTCTTTTATTGTAAAAGAACTCGGCAATCAAGATTCACACGATAATCGCGTTATGGCTGCTTTGAATTTCGTGCAATACATACCTTACGGGCAGCCTCAGTTTGACTCTGGTGAATATACCTATTTTGGCGTTGCCCTTCCGCATGAATCGTTTGCCATTTCCTACAGCGATTGCGACAGCAAATCCGTTATGTTATGTGGCATTCTACGTGAGCTAATTGAAGATTCGGAGAAAAACATCATTTTAGTTTACTGTACCATGGAAGAGGAACATCACATGATTGTTGGTGTGCACGGCGTGCGCTTTCCCGGGAAGACGCATTTTCACAAGGGGAGGTCTTACCTGCTTTTGGAGACCACAACCCCCATTTCATTGGAACAGCAGCAAACCATTGACTTTCAGAATATCCACGTTTATGAATTAACGCACAATGCTTGAACTTTTCAAATGGATGTATAGTTTGAGTCCGGCCGAAGCCTGGCTCATTTTCCTTCTCCTTGGTTTGGCTATGGCAATTACCCCCTACTTTAGCCTTATCGTTCGAATAATACGGATTTATGTCTCGAGAGAAACACCCAAAATCATTGATTTTAGCTGGCGTATTGCGCCGGATTATTTGATTTACGAAAATGCCGACAAGCAATATTATTATATGTCGAATAAAAAAGTCGCTTACCAAGGTTGTCCCATCATCTTATCCTGGACTGTTACGGGCGCTTACCGAATCGACATCAATCCTGATTTTACCAAATTAACCGAGAACGGTTTAATTACGGTCATTAAACCGGATTCGAATACCTTTACCTTGATTGCATACACCCTGAAGGGGCGATTGGAGCAAAAGATTGTAATTCCCCAAGAGTTAATTAAACAACTTCAAACGAATCATTTGGGTGGAAGTAATCCGTTTCAGCAACCCGAAAAAAAGATACAAGTCAACAAAACACATGCTTCTCGATATTTAGGAAAGGAGTTAATTACACATTCAATTTTTGGTACAATACAATCAAAAAACCGGCGGATAAATACCGCAAATTCAAGAATTGAATATAACCACCAGGTTACTGAAATGAGTGTCCAAGTTAATTCGTATATTCGTAAACAAAAAATTATTGCTGGAGGTAAGTTTCTGCCCTCCAAATACAATTCGGTTATTAACACTAACAATAATAATTAAACTAAATTGCCATGAGTGAAAACAACAACTCCATCGGAATGAATGAATTGGTAAACTACGAGAAGAAAAGTTACAGCGCCTTCATGAAATTCATTATGGAAACGCTTTGGAAATGCGGGGGGTCTGATAAAAAAATACTGGAGTATGCACCGTATTCGGATCACATCAAACATGCCGGAATTGGAGGAGTAGTTGTAGCTACTACCGTCATGGCAATTTTGGCTATGGGGTTTGCGATGCATACCATATTTGCCAGTCCTGATCCGAGTGGCGCCATAGACCCTATTACAGGAGAGGTTGCTCTCAAAGGAAATTGGTGGATAACTGCTCCAGTCGCTCTCATTTGGGGGCTTATTATATTCAATCTGGACCGGTTTATTGTTTCAACAGTCAAAGGAGACGGAACAGAAAATATCACCATCATACCTAAAAAAGGGAAATCAAGTGAACTATTAGCAATGGCGCCAAGGCTTTTTATGGCTATAATCATTGGATTAACGATATCGGCGCCCTTGGAAACTTATATTTTCAAACGTGAAATTTACCGCGAATGGAAGTTATCAATGAAGCAACTTGCTTTAAGCGAGGAATATCGTATTGAACAAGAGAACATAAACCTGAATAAACGAACTCATGCTCAATTTGAAGAAAAAGATAAACAAGTAAAATTGCAACAAGAAAAGTACGACAAGGCAAATCAGGAATATCAGGATGAATTGAGTGGCAAAAATACAGGTAATGGATGGGGAGACGGCCCCGTAGCAAAAAAGAAAGAGCGCATTAAAGATCTGGAACTACAAGAGTTAAACCGGCTTCGAGAAGAGCTTGCAACAATTGAAAAAGAAAAAGAGAAATTCAAGGCTGAAGTTGAAACGCAAAAAGAAAAATCAACGAAAGAGGTCTTAGCTTCAAAACCGGGTTTTTTGGATCAAATCATGATGCTTGAACGGTTGGCACATACTGGTAAAAAAGTTGCCAAATTTGATCCCGTTACCAATGAAGTAATTAAAGGTAAAGAAGATGAAATCTACGGTAAGGCTTCTGCACCGATTTGGTTAGTTCGAATACTCTTTATGATCATCGAAGTTGCTCCCGTAATTTTCAAATTCATGTTGAACAAGTCTTCCTATGATTGGATGCAACAAAATGTTGAACAAATTCTCGAAGCAAAACAAGGGATTTCTTTACACGAGGTGATCGATGAAAAAAACAACATGCACGTGTACAGAGAAAACTACAACGCCTCACGCATTGCAGAAGTAACCAAGCAACAAAACGATTTGGAAAAAGAAAATGCTATTCACGCTATGCGCTTGTATGCGGCCAAAGAAAAGGAAGAGATCGATAAAGACCCTGACAAATTTATCAAAAACGATTAATTCCAGATAATACCCTTGAATTCATGACTGGTCCACACATTGTTTATGGTCAGTTTCGTGGCTTATTTAAAACAAAACAAAGCGGTGTCCTCCCTGAGTCGGAGTCGCCTCCCCACGATACTTCCCATGCCGTTCAAGTGTATCAAGGTAATTTTGATGCAGAGAAGTTCTTTGAGGAATTTAAGCCGCATGAATACCGTAAGTTAAAGAGTTTTGTATTGTCGAATGTACCGAATGTTAAGCTTACAGCTCCCCTAGTCCAAGGTTTTGTCGGAGGTCATGATTTTACCTTTACCCAACTCATTTTAATTGACCCTAAAATAATTCGGACCTATGAAATAGAAGGGGAAACCTATGGTGAAATTGCCTCAGAAGCTTACGGCAAAACCTTTACTGAACCTCAACTAAAAAAACTCAAACCAGACCCATTCAACGATACGGGGTATAGCGATCATGAACAATGGTATAGAACCAACAACGGCTGCTGGAACAGCGGTATCAATGGGTGTGGTACAATGTATCAGGGGTGTAAAACGAATTTTTGGAAAATCCTTGGTTTACTTCTCCTGTTGCTTTTACTTTTGGGTTTGATTCGCGCATGCAATCGCTTAGCTTCGGATAAACAAGCATGCCTTGATGCCGATCTTTTGAGAAAAAAACGGATGGAAATTGAACGTGAGCTAAAACGAACAAAAGACCAATACCGTTTAAATTTGAAGAATGCATTAGCGAATGTATCCACCATTTATTTCTATCGTAACTCAACGGATTTACACGTCAATTCAACAGGAATGAATGGGACCATTGACCGTTTGGCACAAGTTATGCAAACCTATGATGACAAATCTTTTGTTCTCGAAGGACATTTTGCAGGCTTAGGTATTGAATCAAAGGATTTAGATCTGAAGCGAGCGAAGAAAATTCAAAGCATTCTAAGCGCTAAAGGCATTGGTGAAAACAGAATTTTTATCGTTGGGATGAAGGACCAAGCATCCATCCCAATGCCTCTTTATACCCTCATGGAATCCAATGGTAAACGGGAATATAATCAAAACATGCGTGTTACGGTGCGCGTTAAAAAGGAGCAGCCATGAGCATAGGTGCATATAAATACCTTGTAAAAGGCGCATTTGAAGGAACGTTTTATACCCATCAAAACGACCCAATAACCAGTGTTTCTCAGATTCCGGCAGGGGATGAACATAAGATAGTTATTCACCGCGGTATTATTTCCCACGCCACCAACATTACAGAAACTCAATACTCCGAGGCGCAAGGACTGAATTTTGACGAGGTAAAAAACGTCGAAATACAACGTTCCCCTTATTGGTCGGTCGAAAACGACCGTATATTCACCCTAAATGGCCTAAAATTAACGGACATTGAAATACTTCATGTAGGCAATGTTGACGGTAAAACTCGAGCTACTATCAAAGGCTTGGCTTACTCGAAGGTGAGTCATATGGAATTTCATGAGTACGAAAAACCGAACGAATACGACTCCAAAGAAGAGGAAAACCTGAGCAAAAATCATTGGAATGATCACCGTTGGTTTAAAAACGGCGGTTGTAGCGACCTGTTGAACCGTAATTCACTCAACGGATACAATATCAAAGGATGCAACACGCCGCAAGGTTGCTGGAGATGGTTAGGGCTGTTAATGCTTCTTTTGCTGTTACTCTGGTTGATTGGCCGCTGCAGTGAATTGGGGAAAAACCTACATTGTTACTACGATCAATGGAAAGAAAAAAGAGAAATTTCCCGTTTGGAAAACGAACGGGATAAACTCAAGGATAAAATTGAAAGAACGAAACAGAAAATCCCACCTTGCGGAAAAATCAGTGACCCTAACGGTAAAAACACTCCTAAAACGTATACTTTTGATTTAGGTAAAAACAGCGGAAATGTTATATTAAATTACAATATGTATCAAATTCCCGACCGTATTGAAGTTATCTACGATGGAAAACTCGTAGACGTAACGAATGACCAATCCTTTGATCCAATTATTGTGCATCGAAAAAAATATAATTTAGATTATTTGATTCCTATGGGATATGCCCAAGGGAAAGGAAGTTTATCGAACTTTAATTATGTTTATGACAAGAACAAACCGACTGAAATGTTAGTGCGGGTTATTCCTAGCAAAGAATTCGAAACGACAGAATGGAAAATTGATATTTTTTGCCCATGAGACTAGGACTACTTATTTTCGGAATCGATGATCATATTCTAGACAACATTCCTGAGGATGTCGCCAAAAAACAGACCTTAATTTACAATTTTTTAGGTCTTATGCTGTTGGTTCTTAGCCTAATAGGGGCTACGGCAGGTCTCATTTATGGTATAATTATTTTCGGCCATTGGGGTTTGGCTATAGGCTGTGCATGTTTCTTAGGCCTGGTCTTCTTTCTTCTATTACAATTGCTGCTCTTTCTTTCTTTTCAAACACGTTATACGTCATTAAAGCGAGAGCTTTCCCAGATGGAGGAAGTATATAAAAACTATCCATCTGAAAATTTGGGGGGTATTTCTGATGAGGAAGCCTTAGAAATTGTGAGCAAATATCGAATGACCTGGAGGGGGGCCCCGAAAGAAACATCGAACCCTTTTCATTTTTCACAGATATTAATATCTACAGCCGTTGTTTCATTGACTTTATTGCTGTCGTTTTTGTCCGCCAATGCCGTTGAATTGTTCATTTTTCGCAAACCTGTTAACCAAGAATTGCACCGTATAAAACAATCAGAACATTTGAATGGTCTCGCTAAACTTCAAGAAAATCAGTCGACAACTCGTTTTGCAGAACAGAAAATGGAGGCCTATTGGACTTTAAAGATGGTCAGTGAGCAACCGAATTACGAATTTAAGTTCATTGATTGCTATTCATTACTGTTGGTTTTTGACGTGCTTCAAACGGGTTTAGGGAACACCAAAGTATTGATTGACTTATTGTTTGCTGTGCTTTTTCTCGTGCCCTATATTGCTGTTAAAAAAAGTGATGAAATCTCCGGTGGTGTATTTTTAAAAGAAGTTGTTATCAATTCCATGAGTTCAGCGCTACTCATGCACCTCCTTTCTGGCAGAACGATTGAAAAATCGATGCAAAAGATAAAAAATGAATTCGATTACCATAAAGCGTTGGGTAAGAAATGAAGAACCAAAATTCACATTTCCGAATTTTAAACCTGGTGTTTTGGATAACTTTGGGCATTTTGGCGCTCTTTAATTTTCCTTTTTTAGACAAGTCGGTTTTCAACCATGAACGTTTTGCCGAATGGTATGAACGATTCGATACGACCAAGGTTGAAATTGATTCTTTTTTTGTCGATAAGGATGAGAATAATGTAAGCGAAGATAAAGAGAAACAAAAAGAAGAAAACAAACCATCAACCTCGTTCAAGTGGAACTGGAAAGATTATAACGGAAGAAATTGTTCTGTAAGTTTTACCATTGAAAATGAAGAATTTGAAAAAGCTAAACGTTTCAGAGAATCCTATTCTTCAAATTTTAGTGAGGCAAATTTATACGATGATTTCGTAAAACGATGTGATAAACCTATTTCAATCTTAAGTAACGCTTTAAAATCTGAAATGGATAAAAGGAATTTGAGTGGAATCGATCGATTGAATTTTGTGGTAACGGCAATTCAAACTCCACCATATACTTACATTGAAATGCAAAATTGTCGACAAGGCGGCAAATGCAAACCAGAGGGATGTTGTCCATTTATTCTACCTTTCGCGGTTTACACTCCTACGGAATATATCTTTCAGGAGACGGGGGATTGCGATACCAAATCGCTGATATGTTATGCTATCCTTAAAAAACTGAATTACAATGTCGCGATAATCGTTGGATACACAGAGGGAGGGAAACACGCAATGCTCGGTGTTGCTGGTTTTCCCGCCGAAATTCCGAGTTATTATGTTCGCCATAATGGTACAATATATCAACCCTGGGAAACAACAAATTTTGCTTACGAATTTCAACTTGGAAATATGAGGATGTGGAGAAGTTGGAGGAATTGGAATGTTATATTAAAATAAATTAAAAACGATGGAAACAATCAATGTATTTATTGCTGCAATCGTAACCATTGGTTACTTTGTTTTTGCTACTAAATTATTAACGGCTTTTTTAAAAAAATTCGCAGAGCCCATGAATCAGGCTGCTGGGATTTTATTAATTGGGACTTTAATTGGTTTTGGAATCAATTTAAAAGACTTCTCTGAAATTGCAGTTAGCTCATTTTATTTCTACGCACAATCTGGAAAGTGGTTCTACGCGGGTGCATTTTGGTTTCTTTTTGCTGGCATCGCCTTTATCTTCTCCTATGTGCTCTTTAGATTTGGTTTTATCCTCGTAAATTTTGCAACACCGGAAAATGAAAAAGCAGAACTGGGAAAAAACAACGTAATTCTTGCAGGAATACACGCCGTCATTTACATTATGTTATGCTACATATTAAGTGAACCTCTTACCCTTCTCGCGAACACCTTTGTTGGTTATTCACAAATACCAAACTAAGCACATCATTTCCCAAGCGCCTCAAAGAACTCCTTCGATACCGCTGAATAATTATAGCGGATATGAAAATCGCGTGGAAAGCGTTTTTTTAGCATTTCTTGCTCAATCACTTCAAGGTTTTTATGGAAACCTGCATTGTAAAGAGTTGCGTAAAATGCTAGTTCATCGGACTTGGAGGGAAACGTTTTTCGTGGATACTTCCCCTCAACGATCCAACAAAACAGTTGCAGGTATTTAAATTGCCATGTTAAGGTCTGGAGTCGATCCAAAATGTTTTTTCTTCGCTGAGATTCGTCACCCTGGTTGGCTAATTGCTGGACGGAACGGGAGTTTCTAAGGAATTCGTCCTGTTCCACTTGACGCTCCATCCGTTCGATGAACGAGGGCTTCATTTGAAACGGACCAATGGAGAAATCTGCGTACCCTTTGCCGAATTGAAGGTAGAACAACTTCATGGTTCCTAATTCCACCCAATCTTGAACCTCGCTGTACCGGCTGATTTCAGGTGCCACCACGCAAAACAATTGGCGGGCATTCAAGTTGGTGCCTTTAGCCGCTTCAACAAATTCAGACCGGTGTGCTTTGTAAAATGCAAGCGCTTGTTGACACCCCTCGTAATGGGTTTGATGGTACCTTTGAGTTAAGGCGCCCGTCGATGCAAAACAACCGACAACCAGGCTAACGAAGCGTCTTCGAAAAAAGAACAAATTGATTGTTTTCAAGCGCCGTCCACTGGAAAGAATTGTTTGATTTTTCGTGCCAAGCCTGAAGCGCTGGTGCACTGCCGAACATTTCACCATCCACGACCACATAATTGTACTCCATGTTCGATTCGAAAGAATGGTTTCCATCCTCTGTCTTTAGCTCAACCGTGTAAAAAGTGTAAGAAAAATCAAGAGAACCGTTGGCAACCGTACCATTGGACTTTTGAACGAAAGGCCGCGACTTGTTATAAAAATTGAAGGATAATGCACCGTTGGCATCCAGCTTGAAGCAGTAGGCATAATCGTAGGTTCCTTTTACACCCGTAGCATCTGAAACCACCACTTTATTGGTTGCTTCTTCATTGCACCCGAAAACATAGGACTTGTCGTTTCGAATGTAGGCACCAACTCCGTAGCCATTGCAAGTAGCAATGCGTTTTTGATTCACGTATATATCGTTGTTTGCGCGATACATGAAATCCCCGTTATTGCTGTAATCCAATAATTCGTCGACCGGACCAAGGTAGGGCTGGCCGTTTTTCAAAATCGAGATGCGGTCATTGGAGACTGCTAAAAAATAATCCGACTTATTGATGATAAATCCTCGGTTATACCCTTTAAAAATGGACGATTTTCCATTAACCCAAACTTCGGTATGGTAAGGATCGCTATCGTAATATGCTACAAAACCGAAGTTGCTGGGGGAAACATAAGCGACTCGACCTATGGAACCCCTTTTGGCATCGTAGGTATTTTTAATTTCACCGTTCAAATAAAGCGTGGATGACTCCGCCTCCAAAATATTTCCTCCCGAAATAATCGCCGTTACGTATTCTTTGCAGTACGCCAAATCTTCAGCCCACAGAGAGTAAAAATTAGAGTTTATTGAACCGCTGCTTTCTTTTTCTTGAATTTCAAGATTGTTGGGAAAGGTCATCATAGGTCCGTATTTTTTGGAGCCCACATTCGCGTAGAATTTGGTGCCTAAGCGGTAGATCAATGCCGGCTCACCACCTCCAATGCAACGAAGTACACCTCCTTCTTCGTACGGACCTTGTAATTTTCCGCGAAAATTAATCCATACTTTTTCTGCTTCATAATACCGGAAGGCATAACCATTTTCCTCGTTGAAATTCAGATAACTCAATTCCAGGTAATCCCCTTGATACACTACATTGCCATTCCAAATAAAACGGTAACTATTGTTCAAGGTATCATAGGTGATCATCGCGAAATTCCGTTGCTTGATATCGCAAAGCATTTTTGCCTCGCTTTCTACCACGACTTCATTTCGACCTAAAGTGTAAAGTATTTCGCGGTTAATGCCTTGGGCAAAAGGACTGGCGAAAAAGAGAAGTACTGCGATGCTTATATAATTTTTCATAGTTTAAAATTGCTAAAAAAAATCAATTGTACCAAAAATTCGAGTCTGAACCGACACCACCCTATCCGAACTGCATTCGCTCACCCGCAATCATTTGCCGCAATTCCTCTTGCGATTTGTCTTCCATGCTCCCCTTGAGCATTTTTCGCTTCTCAGACCCTAATTGTTTCATGTACTTTCCTTCGGCAAAGCGGCGGATGTCTTCGTCGGTACTCAATATCAATCCCGGCACTTCAGACGCGCTTTCGCTGGGCTTCATGGTCATTGTAAAATAAGCGGTATTCGTATGCGATATTTTTCCGGTCTTGATGTCGGTGGACTCTGCACGTATTCCAATAATCATGGAGGTTTTACCTACGTAATTCACCCGGGATTTCAAGGTCAACAAATTTCCGATCTCCACCGGTTCATGGAACTCTACCCCATCCACACCAACAGTTACCACATACCCTTCACAGTGCTTAACCGCCGTAGCATAGGCCACCTTGTCCATGATGGAAAGGATGACACCACCGTGCACCTTATCGCCAAAATTTGCATACCCGGGAACCATCAATTCCGTGAATACCGTTTCGGAATCTATTACAGTTTTAAAATTTTCCATCATGCATTATTTGCTATAAATATAGTCCTTTTACGTCGTAAATTTAGGTAGTATTGGTACCTTTACAGGTGTGAGAGACCCACTAAAATGTAGCAAAATAAAAGAGCAGGTTGCTGTTGAAGTAAAGGTTAAAACCTTTCAGGTTGAGGAACAGCAAACCATCGTTCATTGTTCTTTGGATGCGCCCTATGGCACGAGTTATCGCATTTGGAAAACCACCTACTTGCTCACCGAAAAAGGCCACCGTTGTCCGCTCGTTGCTTGGCGAGGCATATGCTTGGCTCCCCAATGGATGAGTATACCACCAGGAGAAGCTCACTTTACCCTCATCTTTACCGGTTTACCTTCGGATTGTACGCAGTTTTCTTTAATCGAAGATATTCCTGAGGCAAACGGATTTATGGTACACGGCATCCCCCGCAATAGCACGGATGTGTACCGGGTGAAGGTGTAATTAGTTAATTTTCATGGTATCCTTGTTTTTCATAATCAAGTAAATCAGAACAAAAAAGAGTGTTGACATAAATATAACTACGAGGATATCAAGCTTTAAAGTAGCGTGTAAACTACCGAAATAATTATCATATTTATCATGAAACTGTTTAATGAGGGCCTCTTTTGCTGACCAAGTACCGCTTGCTTCGGGTTCTTTTTGTGTTGGAGTTGGAGCAATGATCTGCTCCTGAATAAGGCCGAACCCTTCTGTTCCCCATCTTGATAAAGTAAGGTAACTTAACCACTCCACTATTGGTAATTTAATTTTAGTAACTATTCCAGCCAGCATGATTTGAGGTATCAAAATTATTGGGACAAGTGACATTACTTTTTCAGAAGTAGAAACAATGGCTGACAACAACAATCCCAATAACGTTGAAGATATTGATAACAAGAGCATCCAAAGAAATGTCAAAGCAAAGTTATTCCAAGCGAGATCATTACCCTTAAATCGGAAGAAAATGATTCCTATAAACAGGAAGGATTGTACCGCCGAAAAGCAAGTTAGTACCGTAATCTTTGATAAAATGTAAGGAACAATACCCTGGTTAAACATTCTTTCACGGCGATATATCGTTGACTCACTGACGATTTCACGCGCCGCATTATTGGTACCAAACCAAACAGAAGAAACAGCCATTAGAAAAGGGACGGCAAGAACAATTTCTTCAAAAATTAACCCGATTAATGCTGCAATTATTGGCGCTTGAAGAAGCAAAATCGATGTATTTACTTTATCATTCAATTTAATGTTGAAGTTTCGAATTGTTAACCACCAAAATTGCTGAACAAAATTGACATTTCCTTTACCCCTTTTGGGAAAAGAAGTTTTCGCCTTTTTAAGAGTATTCGCGACAGGACGTTTTTCTATCCATTTCTTTGCTTTGGGTTTGGCTAATTCTGCGTATACATTCACGATATCCTTCGATTTGAAGTACGAAAGATAATCCATTGAATTACCTTGATAAACGAGAAACCCGCCTTCTGCCATAAAAATAACAGAATCCATATACAACAAGTCCTCAGGCTTATGGGTTACCATAACAACAGTGGTTCCGTTTAACGATAAGTCTTTCAAAATACTTAGAAACTCCTCAATCGTTTGTGGATCTAAGGGTGACGTTGGCTCATCTAAAAATAATATTAATGGGTCCGTTAAAATCTCAACAGCAATAGAAACACGTTTCCTTTGTCCACCACTTATTTTACTTACCGGTTTTGAACGATGGTCAACAATTTTTAATGCCGAAAGTACCTGTTCAATTTTATTCGCCATGAGTTCAGGGTCTACTTGTCCCATGCGCAAACGTGCTGCATAATACAATGTTTGGTCGACGGTCAATTCGCGATGTATGATGTCGTCTTGGGGTACATATCCAATTAAAGTTTTAACATAATCATAATTTTCGTCCAAATCTAAGCCACTTATAAGCACTCTTCCTTCGGTAGAAGGAGTTTCGCCGTTCAACACCTTCAATAAAGTGGTTTTTCCACATCCTGATGGCCCCATAACAGCCGTGAGCGATTGGGCTGGAATATCAAAGGAGCATTCATGAAGTCCCATCTTCCCATCGCTAAATTGTTTTGAGATGAATTCTGCGCGAATGGAAATGTTTTGTGCGATATCTCGGGCTCTACCTTTTAATTTAAATAAATAACGACCAATATAAATAGCATCAGTTTCACGCACCTCCACTGAACCATCAATTCTTTTACCATTCAAAAAGGTACCATTCATGGAACCCAGATCCGTTAAGAAAAATCTCTTGCCCCTCTTTTCAATAACAGCGTGCTTACGGGAAATGGAACTCTGATCTGGCAATACAACATCACACTCCGTACTTCTTCCTATCGTGATTTTAGGTTTCCTGTTTAGTTTATCTAAAATATCGGTAGTACCTAAGATTTCACGAAAATCTGATGATTCATTTTTACTTTGATTAATAGCACGTTTCGAAGTAAAATTATCAGGATCGAATGTAATTCTATTACCCAAGGATGAACTAAAAGAAATTTCATCATTTATATTTATTTGATAAGGAACACCTGGTTCCAGTTTCCTTCCGTTGACAAATGTGCCGTTGGTACTTCCTAAATCAACTATATACAATTCATTATTTGAATTATGAATGATTTGTGCATGTTGTCTTGAAATTTCCCCTTCTAACATTATCAAATCGCATTCAGGGGATTTCCCAAGAACTAACACACTTTGTACGTCCTTTGTAAATGCAACTTTCTTAACCAATTCAAAATTGGAAATTATTCCAATTTTAAAAGATCGTTTTAATTCACTCATTCGCTTATTTAATAATGATTTCCCTTGTTTTTAAATCAATTTCAAAGGACTGATTTATTGGAATCATAAGCGATCGGTTATCAATTTTCACGGAGGCATTACCATGCATGTAATAGGTTAAACTACCACTGAAAACTTTGATGATTCCTGATATCGCTGATTTGACATTGTCAACTTTCACTTGCCCTTCTATCTGCTTAGAATTTCCTGATTGAATGACTTCATTAACCACAAAAGACCAATCCGATACCGACTTATTATCTTGGGAATCAGCATAAATTGAAAAGTCAATTTTTTCAAGTATCAATTCCATGTTTGTTCTATTGGTGAATTTAAATCCAACATCAAAGGAACTTGATAAAGGGCTCAACTCCTTTAATTGCATTTTAGTTAGTTTAAAGCCTTCCTTTCCCATCATTGAGGTAAATAACGCCTTGGTTAAATCGCTCAAACAAATTTTGGACCTCATAGACTTTTTTATGGGGATTCGTAAAAAGCTAAATCGACCTGAAATTCTCAACTCAATCTCCATTGAATCTTTAAATAAAAAAGTCCGAAGCTCGTCTTTCAAGGAGTCCATGAAAAAACTTATACTCATTTGTATATTACTGGTAGATTTTTTTCTAAACCGAAAGTTTTCATCAGACTCGCCGATTGCAATTAACCTATCCTTATAATACATTTCACAATGAAGATCTCTTCCACTATAACTGAACCAGTTAGGATTTGCGACTTCAATTAAAGCGCTTGCCAATACGGTACCGTTCTCGACACCCAAGATTTTGAACTCATTTACATTACTATACTCTGGATAACGGATGGTTTGAGATAGAATCACACCAAAGAGCAAGACCAATACCAAAACGAGAGTGTATTTTGAAAAGAACTTTTGCTTGATTGACATTGCGTAATAATAATTAGTTTAAAATTGACTTTTCAAAAAATCCTTGCTCAAGATTTAGGTTTTGATCAAAGGTATTTTTCCTAATCTCCATCCTGAACGATTTGCTTTGTTTCGCAATCAAAACCGTAATTGTTTAAAATATGTTGGTGGGAGCACTTTGCTCGCTTTTCTGAGTATGGGTGAGATCTAAATAAATTATCAACTGGGTTATATTCTCCTTCTTGTGATTCTTGTTGCATTCTCTTCCAAAGTTCGATATTGACGCAACCGTTATAACCTGCTGAAATGGCCAAATCTATTCCTGTAAGGTCACAATGTGTTTCCTTTTTCTGGCCAAATGAGATGGTAGCTAGCCCTGCTATTCCCGCACCAACATTGGTTAAAAGCCTCGCTTTTTGTATATGTTGCTTAATATGACCTAGTTCATTATGATTAATTTCATGACCTATAACACAAGCTAATTCATCATTTGATTTACAAAATTCATACATTCGAGTGGTTACGTAAATTCTGGCACCTGCGGTAAAAGCGTTGAGTTGTTTATCATCCTTAATTAGGTAAATTTTATAGTGGTACCCTTTGGGTTTCTTAATTTGCTCAACTAGCCTTGTCAAAAGTATTTCAAGATTCTCTATTTTAATTCCTTCCTCTATAAATTGGTACTTCTGTTTGCAATCCTCATGTAACTGAGCACCCAATTTTTCTTCTTCTTCAATTGTTACCTCTCCACCTAGGGCATCAGTTACTTCAGAATCAACACCTTCCAAAATATTAATAATATCGGTTGAACCCATATCTTTTTCGTCTCCTAAACAACTGAAATCATATACAATCTCCTTACCATTTCTTCTCTCATCTTTTTCAGGCTGAGGGTCTTCATTGTTCGGTTTGTTGGGGTCAATCGCCTCGGGTTTGCTGTCAAACACCGACGACTCATTAAGGGCATAGCCAATTAAAACGATCCCAAATAATACTGAAAGCGTAATCGTAATCGTTTTCCAAATTCCATTGCCGCTCTTCTTTTTTACCGGTTTTTTGCCTCCAATTTCAACAAAATCATCGTCGTCTGTCGGTGGGGTGTAGCTATCGGTGTTTTTCAAATAATTCCGCCAAGGAATAACATCCCCTACACCAAGTTTTACTAGATCGGAAGGTTGAAGTTGAACCGAACCCGATATTCTTCGACCATTCACAAACGTACCGTTCGCTGAATCAAGATCCGTAAGAAATACGTTACCCATCGGATCTGAGAACAACTCAGCATGTTGTCTCGAAATGGAAGGATGTGTTAAAACGACATCATTATCTTGAGATCGTCCGATTTTTATTAATTTATGGCTCATAGGAAAGGTAATAATTCAGTTTGTAATTCATCGCAGGTTTGATACCGTGCATTAGGGTCTTTTAGCGTTGCTTTGCGCAGTATGCTATTTATTTTATCCTCGTGTATAGCATCTGCCGAATATTTAGTTGTCGCACGAGGAAGCGGTTTTGTATTGATGGCTTCTGCCAATTCTTCGTTGGTTTTGCAGTCCGAAAAAGGCAACTGTCCCGTCAGTAATTCAAAAATGGTAATTCCGACGGAATAAATATCCGAACGATGATCAATGCTTTTACCTTTAATTTGCTCTGGGCTCATATAGTAAGGACTCCCCATGATGATTTTCATGCCTCCTTGAGTGGTATCGTGGGCGATCCCAAAATCGATAACCTTCACTCGGTCATCTTTGCTTAACATGATGTTAGAAGGTTTTATATCCAAATGCACCAGGTTTTGACGGTGAATGTACGACAAGGCGCTTAAAACCTCGTTCATGAGCAACGCAATGTTGAAAATGGGCAAAGGACCGCTTACTTTTTTCACATAATCGCTTAAATCATGTCCATCAATGAATTCCATTACCAGGTACTGGGTATTGCCCTTGTCGATAAAATCTTTGAGTTTTACAATATTGGGATGCTCCAAATACAAGTACTGATTCGCCTCGTCGATGAACTTTTTTCGTACCTCAGGATTCTTGAAATACCCGGACTTTAACTCTTTAACAGCTACGTGAGTTCCATCAAATAAATCCACCCCCAAGTACAAATTGGCAATACCACCTTGCTTGATGGGCTTGATAATTTGTATGTGGGCGTTGACCATCATAACTTATCACAATCGCATGTACCACTAAGTACCTTGCCCGGGTTAATTCGAGTATTTCGTAGGCTATTTTGATTTTTTATTTTGTCGGCATTTAATCCATTGCATCCCGTTGTTCTATTGAGTGAGTCGGCAATTGAGGTAAGCGTCTCTCCACTTATCACTTTATGTAAGTATGTACATGTGCTGTTCTTAAAATTTTTCTTTCTTCTGTAGAGGGTTACGACCTGTCCGCTTTGATCTTTAACCGTCTTTTTCTCGAAATTATCTTCCTCGCCACTAGGCGGAAGGTTTTCGCTCCAACCTTTATCTTTTGCTTCTTTCACCTCATCTTTTGTTTCAACTTGTTGGGGCTTCTTTTTATAAAGCGCTACGTCCCGTCCATTTTTATCTTTAACCGTCTTCCTCTCGAAATTATCTTCCTCGCCACTAGGAGGATCGGTTTTGCTCCAACCATCCTTTTCAGCTTTTGCCACATCATCGTTGGCTTCTCCGGATTGCTTTTGCTTTTGCTTTTGCTTTTTATTTTCTTCGTCTTTTCGTTGTTCAGCGATTCTTTCTTCTTTTGGTGTATCCCAATAATGAGTAACTTTTCCTTCTTTAACCGTGACCTTGAAGACATAATTTGACGCAAAATACTCACCGTTATCCAAACCAATTTCAAATTCTTTTATGCTACTTATTTGTTCTGCTGGAAATCTATCCAAATCATCTTGGGTTAATTTTTTACCTTCTTTAGGCATAACATACTGCCCATCGGACTTGTTTTGGTAAATTAACCAAAGACCCACACCGATTAACACCATTAGCACCAAACTAGTTGCAACCCAAAGTACAGTTTTCGCTGGTTTTTTCTTGTTTACCGAAGTTTGTGGAAATTCCTGTGTCTTTTTATGATCTATGGGATTAAAATGTTTAAATGTCGATTTTTTGTGGGAACTTTCGTGAATTCCTACTAGGGTTACCGTAACGTTATCGTGGCCACCTGCCTCCAGTGCCGCATTTACGAGATTCGTTGCTGTAAGTGAAAGGTCTTGAAAATCAACCATCATTTCCATGGTACGATCATTCACCATTCCATTTAAGCCATCTGAACACAACATAAAAACATCCCCTTGCTTGACCAGAATGGGTTGCGGACAAATGCTTGGCTCTAAGCTTGATGAAATTCCTATAGCTTTGAGTATCTGATTTTTTTGAGGGTGGCTCTCGGCTTCTTCATCCGAAATAACTCGAGCATCAACCAGGGTCTGAACAAAAGAGTGATCTTTCGTTAAACGAAAAAGTTGATTATCCGATTTCACATAAATACGGCTGTCGCCAACATGCCCGATAAAACATTCCTCGCCTTGAATAACGAGGACGGTAGCGGTCGTTCCCATTCCTTTGAGGCTTGGATCGCTAATAGACCTCGCATAAACTTGTTCGTTAGCAAACACTAAGGATCGGTCAATGGCTTGAATGATATTTTCGTGTTTTTCCCGTTGGAAGTATTCAAGGATACTTGAAACTGCGACATGCGAGGCTGTTGCTCCACCAACATGACCGCCCATTCCATCACAAACCACGAAAACATGTCCATTAACTGTAGGCGCATCCGCATGAAAATCCTCATTAGCGCTTCGAACGCGACCTACGTGCGTCAGCGATGCATTTTTAAATTGCATATTCTAAGGTATTAAATATGAAAGGTAAGTATTAAATCTCCTGCATGAATTATGTCTCCGTGACGCAATTCTATTTTTTTTACTTTTTCCCCATTAACTTTCAATCCGTTGGAACTATTTAAATCGACAATGGAATAAACATAATCTTTAAAAAGGAGTTCAAAGTGCTTTCTAGAAACCGTTGGGTGGGGTATAACCCAATCGCTGGAGGCATCCCTACCTACCGTCAACCTAGGACTTGCGATTTGATAACTGCCAGCATTATCGCCTACTTTAAATTCAAACCAAGGCAAATTTCCACGTTCCAACATTTTTTTAAACTGTATTTCATCCTCTTTTTCTTGAGCTTCGGCTTGCTGCTTTTTTTCAAGTTCACTTCTTTTGCGTTGTTCTTCCTCCCTGATTTTTTGTATTTCTTCTTCTTGCCTCTTAATTTTATCTTTTGCTTCGTTTTGTTGCTGCTCCATTGTTTGCATTTGATCTTGTTGTTTCAACAACAGTTCTTGCTTTTTAAGTTTATTTTGACGGTACAGTAAAAACAAACCTATGGACAAGCCAATGATTAAAAGTAAAATGAGTGCTGATTGCAGCGGATTATCCGAAATCCACTCTGCCATTGTTTGCGACGGAACTAAAAGAACAAAACCGGATTGACCTGCCTGAGAATCAATTTTTACCGTGTGTGGTTCTCCATCCTTGGAAAAACTTGAGGTGTAAGAAAATGGGTACATCAAACCTTGGTGCCGATCGATAAAGTTTTTCAGAATATTCCTCAATTTTGAGGATGCCTCATTCGATTCATAAGCGGTGTAATAAAGTCCATAGGTTTGTTTGCAAAGGTCCTCCACTTCAAAACTCTTATCATACTTATCTAAACATATTGAGTATACGGGAATATCTAGTCTTTTTGAACGTAAAACGGGAGTCTCTCCTGCAAAATCTGGGTCGAGATTCCTCTCATCGCTCAATATAATTATTCCACTTGGAAGCTCAATGTGCTGTGATTCATAAAACGCAAGAGCTTCGTTTAATGCCAAATAAACTTGGGATTTACCCCGATACAAATCACTTCTCTTGTGAGTATTAATTGCAATTGAAGCAGCATTGATAGCGTTAATGTTATCCGTAAAAATTGGCTTTTGGGGCACCATAAAAGTTCCGTTTTCCTTACACGTAAAACTGGCCACCGCAAATTTATCACCGGCATTTACCGTCTTGCTTGTGAGGGAAGATTTAATTACTCCTTGATACCATGCTAAGTCCGTTTCATTTGAATTCAATACCAAAAACAATACGCTCTTGTTTCTGGGTAAAGAGTCTGATTTCTCGAATAACCCAAAGGAAATTTCACGTTCAACGTTGTCCTCATAAAACTTAACTGAACCTGTTTTTATCCCTTCTGGATTTCGAACCCATAATTTACCATTTACTTTGGGAAATTCCGAGGTACTAATTTGGCGAACATCAAGTTCCTTTTTTTGGGCTATTAATACCTGAGCAAGGGAAGAAACAAAAAAAGCAAAAATTAAATTTTTCATAGCAGTTTTAGGTGAAATAAATTGAAACGAAGTTTAAATACTCGCTTAAAGAGCAGACTTGAATTTGAATACGGTATTGCCCAACCGTAATTCATCTCCATCATGAAGGTCATACGCTTCTTCCACCTCTAATTCTTCTCCATTTAGAAATGTACCATTGGTTGTCATTTTATCCTTTATCTTAAAGGATCCATTCTTAAAAAGAATAATTACATGTTCTCCGGAAATCGTTGAATCCTTGGTAATCGGAATGGTGTTTTTTGGATCACATCCAATGGTATTCCGTCCTTCATAGATTCTATAATCAACCCCCATTTCATCCAACGTGTATGAAATAACCCAACCCACAATTTTTCGAGTGGCTCTGGGTGCTGAGGCCACTTTTCCGGGATTATCATCGTTATCTTCTTGCTGAGGACTTCCAATAAAGGTTCTGCCTAAATCACGTTTAGGGGTTGTGTTTGGCACCGTACCTTGATCTGTCCCCCCCCCTTGAATCGTTGTTTTCGGAATTCCATGTTTTCCTTGATCAAAAACTTCCGTTTCATCCGTTGGTACAGTTTCCTGTACAGAGGTAACCATAGTTCTACCAAGATCTTTTCCAATAGCAGAGGTGTCGGTCGTAGGGGCGCCAGGACAATAGGGGCAATCTTTAATATCCTCTTTGTAAAAATGTCCGTTCTTGCATTTTTTAAATCCATTCATAACTTTCTGTGTTTTTAATTAATTACTTTCATCCTCACAATTCTCACAATCGCATTCGCCATCATTGAACCAACTTTTTGAAACTCCATAATCTCCGTTGTATCGACGTTTGCACAAATAATACTGTTCACCGCACTCTTCGCATGATTTCCATGTATTTAAATCCATTGCATATTGAGTTGAGGAACAGGATGGGCACCGAGTAATGTAAGGGCACCCTGAGTTTTCTTGAGAACCGGGGTCATTCGGACATTCATCGTTCTTATCTAGAACTTGGTCTCCGTCTGAATCCGGGCAACCGTTGAAACCATTATCACCTTGAGCTTCATCTGGACATTCATCATCGTAATTATGAATCCCATCTCCGTCATTATCCGGACAACCATCGAAACCATTATCACCTTCTTGTTCATTAGGACAATCATCTTCGGTATCTTTAACGCCATCATTATCGCTATCAGGACAGCCATTGCATGCTTTTTCGCCCATTAACTCTGGGCATTCATCTTTTGAATCTTTCACCCCATCACCGTCCCTATCTCGGTTATTGCAGTATGAAAGCCCAGCCAAGAAAAGAAGAAAAAGGATTATCCCAATCACAATTTTCGGTGCATTGTTTTTGGAGAGGCTCTTCCGTAATACCGGGGGAGGGTTGACAGGGGGAACACTCAACCCTTTTCCTTGTGAATTAATGGCTTTCAAAAACTCCTCACAGCTCTGAAAACGCTCAGCAGTGTCTTTTTTTAATGCCTTATCTAAAATTCCAACCATATAGTCTGGAACACCGGGGTAGATTTCTTGGGGATTGGGTAAGGGCTCATTCACAATTTTCGAATACACCTCAAATTCCGTTGTTAAACTCCTGTAGGGATTTAAGCCCGTAAACATTTGATAAAACGTTACCCCCAGTGAATAAATATCCGATAAATGATCGACCCTTTTACCCTGTACTTGCTCAGGTGACATGTAAAAAACGGTTCCCATTTGGGTGCCTGTCTTGGTTAGGTTTTGAACTCCATCACCAATAATGCGAGCTATACCGAAATCTAATATCTTAACATTTCCCGTGGAAGTGATTAGTATGTTTCCAGGCTTGATATCACGGTGAACCACTTTTTGTGAATGGGCATAGCTAAATGCCTCCAGTATTTGCCGAATGATCGGAATCGCTTTATCCTCGGTCATCGGCCCTGTTTCCTGACTAATGTAATCGTCTAGGCCCTTTCCTTCCACCAATTCCATGATCAGATACATTCCGCTCTCATCTTCATGATAATCCAACATCGAGACGATGTTTGGATGTTTTAAATGAGCCATCATCGAAGCTTCATTTTTAAAACGGGTACGGATTTCTTGGTTTTTTAAGAATTGAGGCAATAACGCTTTGATTGCCACTTTTCGATTAACATGAACATGCTGGGCAAAATACACAGCCCCCATTCCTCCTTCGCCGATTAACGACTTGATTTCGTAATTGAGTATTATTTTACCGAGCATTGCAAGTTTTTTTTCTATAAAGATATCATGTGAATTTTAAAACTACAAATGATTCAAATTTTATCGCAAGGTTAAATAATTTACATCATTTGAAAAATCAATTTCCGAAAAAGTCCATTTTCTTGAACAATTTGTTTCTAAACCTACAGTATACGTGAAAGCCTCACCGGAAGAAACACAGTATTGTCTCCCTGTTGAATTTCTCCAATAGGCACCGTCAACGTCTTGCGCAGCATACCAAATTTTATTCTGAGTCGTATTAACGGTGATTTCGTTATTCCCGTAAGCCTTTACGCCCCAATATCCTTTCGTTATCCATTTTGAACCATCATAATACATAATGCACACATGAACTTTTTTATTGGTATTATTCGTTACTTTAAGCACCTTTGATGTTTTGTACGGACAGCCATTATTCCATGAAGGGCCGTAGGCATACTTGCAATTATCATCCTTATCATAAACACCGTCATTGTCGTAATCTGGCCATGGGCAGCCAGAATTATCCCTTGGTCCGTATTCGTTCATGCAATTATCATCTTTATCCTTAACACCGTCGTTGTCGGAATCCGGCCACGGGCAGCCCTCATTTTCTTTGGGCCCCGAGCGCTCCGGACAATCATCGTCTTTATCGTAGATCCCATCATTGTCAGAATCGACAAAAGGACATCCTGAGTTTGCTCTTGGTCCTTCCTCTTCAGGGCATTTATCATCTTTGTCTAAAACTTTGTCTCCGTCATTATCCGGACAACCATCAAATCCTGCATCCCCTTGTGCTTCATCAGGGCATCTATCCTCAGTGTCCTTGACGCCATCATTATCGCGATCAGGACAACCATTACATGCTTTTGATCCGTATGACTTCGGGCATTCATCTTTTGAATCTTTCACCCCATCACCGTCCCTATCTCGGTTATTGAAGTATGAAAGCCCAGCCAAGAAAAGAAGAAAAAGGACTATCCCAATCACAATTTTCGGTGCATTGTTTTTGGAGAGGCTCTTCCGTAATACCGGGGGAGGGTTGACAGGGGGAACACTCAACCCTTTTCCTTGTGAATTAATGGCTTTCAAAAACTCCTCACAG
>Ga0214921_10001819_pt1 | contig 35675 bp, 28 predicted proteins | sample LL1505_MetaG_FD_177992 | JGI IMG/M metagenome (GOLD analysis project Ga0214921, IMG submission 177992) | Freshwater microbial communities from Lake Lanier, Atlanta, Georgia, United States - LL-1505 | ecosystem: Environmental > Aquatic > Freshwater > Lake | place: USA: Georgia | collected... | reverse complement strand
GGTGATCCAAAAAATTTTGGTCTGGTAAAACATCAAGAGGTTACAAAGATGAAACCTGGCAAAGAAAAGGGCGAACTTGCTATACGTGCCGGCTGGTTTGAAGCCGATGGGAAAGGGAAAGAAGTATTGCAGGAAAATACCACTTTTATCTTCGGTACCCATCCCTTAGGAAGATATATAGATCGCATTACAACCCTTAAAGCCTTAGTGGATTCTGTTTATTTTAAGGATGATAAAGAGGGAATGATTGCTATAAGGGTAGCCAGAGAACTGGAACATCCCTCCAATAAACCTGAAATTTTTACCGATGCACAAGGGAAAGAAACTAATGTGCCAAAACTGGATAATACCGGCGTTACCGGTGAATATTTAAGCAGTGAAGGCATAAAAGGTGAAGAGGTTTGGAGTACAAGGGCCAAATGGATGCGCCTCGGTGGGGTTATAAAAGAAAAGCCTGTTTCTATTACTATTTTAGATCATCCTAAAAACGTAAGCTATCCTACCTATTGGCATGCAAGGGGGTATGGCCTTTTTTCTGCTAATCCACTGGGTGTTAACATTTTTAGTAAAGGAAAAGAATCTTTAAATCTTACTTTAAAAAAAGGACAAGAAGTTACTTTCCGTTATCGGATTCTAATTTCTGATAGCCTTCCTGATGCGGCTATTTTAGATAAAGAAGCTGCTGATTTTGGAAAAAAATAGTATATTCACCTTACAATCGTTGATATTATGAATGAAAAAAAATCAGTGGCCAGGAGGAATTTTTTAAAATATACCTCGGCTTCTTTAGCTGCATTTACAATCATCCCTCGATCTGTTTTGGGTGGAAAAGGATATACAGCACCCAGTGATCAACTCACAAAGGGTATCATTGGGGTAGGTGGTATGGGTTTAGGTCATTTCGACTATGAAGGGACTAAACTTTTAGCTGTATGTGATGTAGATAAAAACCATCTTCAAAGAGCCTCTGATATAGCAGGTCCTGATGTAAGTACCTACAATGATTTCAGAGAACTTCTTGCCAGACCTGATATTGACGTGGTTCATATTGCTACGCCTCCGCATTGGCATGGATTAATGGCTATTGCCGCTGCTGAAGCAGGTAAAGATATATGGTGTGAAAAACCAATGACCAGAACCATTGGCGAAGGTATTAAAGTCGTTGAGGCCGTGCAAAGACATGGTCGTATGTTCAGACTCAATACCTGGTTCCGGTTTAAAGATACATTTTATGGACTGGGAACAGACGTTAAGCCCCTCAAAAAAGTAATTGAAAGTGGGGTTTTAGGATGGCCTTTGAAAGTAACCGTTAGTGGTATAACAGGTTATAACTGGAAATTTTTCTGGAGTGGCAAGACGAATCTTAAACCAATGCCAGTGCCGGAATCTTTGGATTATGACGCCTGGCTTGGACCTGCTCCATACAAACCTTACAATCCTGAAAGAGTGCACTCTGTCTTCCGGGGTTACTGGGATTATGATGGTGGAGGCCTGGGCGATATGGGGCAGCATTACCTCGACCCCGTTCAATATTTATTAGGTAAAGATCATACCACGCCAGTGAGGGTGGATGTCGATGCTCCTCAACAAGATGCGGATGCTGTAGGTTCCTGGAGACGAGTTACTTATACTTATGCCGATGGTTGTCAGGTAATTCTCGATGGTGAAAATAAAGACAAAGATGCTGCCTATATAGAAGGTCCATATGGAAAAATATTTAAGGGTTTTAAGTCTGATATACCAAATCTTAAAGGGTTAATTGACACCTTACCTGACCCAGAACCTCAAATTGGTCTCTTTTCTGACAGTGTACGAACCAGACAGAAATTTGCCTTAAATGAGATGAATGGACACCGTTCTGCTACTTTAGTAAATATGGGTATCATTGCCGTCCGTTTAGGCAGAACCCTCCATTTTGATCCTGAAGCACAATCGTTTATTAATGACGATGAAGCCAATCGATTGGTTTGGCAACCCATGAGAGGTTCCTGGAGTATTTAATTTAATAGGTCGAAACCTTATAATGATTTAATTATGATTCGTAATCTTTTCTATATAGTCCTTTTTGGGTCCTTTTTATTTCCAACCTTGGGTTTAAGTCAACGTACTTTACAAACTCAAATGGCTGATATTTTAAATGAAATTCCTGCGCGCGATGGAAACCAACGCAATAGATTAGCTAAAGAAATGATAGAAATGGGACCTTCTGGTCTCGAATTATTTACTTCAAAGGTAAGTGCTGCAGAAGTTGGAAACGACACCAGGGTTCGCGCCGCTTTAAACGGTTTAGTCTGGTATGCAGGTCAGGATGGAAATGAATCAGAAAGGCAATTAGTAGAAAAGGCATTTATTCGTGCATTATCTGCTTCTAAAGAATCAACCGTTCAGGCGTTTTTTTTACATCACCTTTCATTTATTGGCGGTAAAGAGATTGTACCCACTTTAGAACCTTTTCTCTCTTCGGAAACAATGGCCGATTATGCGGTTCAAACGCTCATTGCCATTCGTTCCGAAGAAGCACATGATGCATTACTTCGTGCCTTTGCAAAAAGTACAGGTAATAAAAAATTACCTGTTTTAAAAGGTATTGCAGCCTATAGCAATGCCAAAAGTCTGGATATTTTACATGCCGTCATTCAAAATGAAACAGGTACTGATTTACGTAAAATTGCCTTGGCTGGCATAGCAAAAGCAGGACAGCCTTCTTCCGAAAAGATAATGAAAACAGCAGCAACTTCCGTCGGATTTAAATACGAGCCGTCAGAAACCATGCGTTCCTGGATTAATTACCTGGATCAACTGGCTAAAAATAATTATTGGTCTATTGCGGAGAAAAATGCCAGATTTACAATCAAAAATAATGCAAATACTTCCGCTTATACTTATGCTCTCGCGGCGCTTCGTTTGCTTGTTACCTATGACGGAATGAATGCCATAGATGAGATAATTCAAGCCTTAAGCCATGCCAATGCAGATTACAGAGGGGCAGCTTTAGCTCTTGCATTGGAAAATAAAGATGTGGCTGGGTTAAGAAAAATTCTTGATAAAGCGGCTTCTTTGTCCCCGGCAGCCAATATTCAAATACTGGATTACGTAAGTAAGTTGAAAAGTCCTCTGGCTATTCCTTTCGTTGAATCACAATTGAAAGCACCTGAAAATGAAAATAGATTGGCTGCTATTAAGGCACTATTGTCCATTAAAGGCAAAGCTGGGGTCTCAACACTACTTTCCTATGCTTCAAATATAAGTGCTTCTGAAATTACTGATGTTTCAGCCCTTTTAAAGTCCTGGATAAGTTCCAGAGAAGTACCAGCGATTATTTCAGCTTTGAATAAGGCAGGCAGTAGCGGAAAAATTGTCTTTTTGGAAACGCTCGCATCAAGAAATGCAACCTCGGCCTTTAATGAAGTTATGGGTTACACAAGTTCAACGGATAAAGCCATTTCTATGGCTGCTTTCAAAGCCTTATCGGGAACCAGCTCAGCAAATGCTATCGATGTATTATTAGAAAAATTATCCTCAGCAACAGACGAACAAATCATAAAAGCCCTTCAAGATGCGGTGGTTTCCATCAAATCGACACAAACGGTTGAAAAATTAAGGGAAGTATGGACAAAGTTTCCTGAAAATCAGAAAAAATATCTGGGTGCCTTTGCTCCTATTTCTGACCCTTCTTTGCTTGATTTAGTAGCTGCTGCTTATAAAAGTAGTCAAGCCGATGTAAAAAACGCCGCTTTTCAGGCATTGACAAAGTGGGAAAATGAAGCAGCAACCTCCCTTCTTCTACCTGTTATCATGGCGAATGATGCGGAAAAATCAGGGGTGGCTTTTCGTGCTTTTGTAAAACAGATTGGTTCTTCAACTTTAAGTACAGAAAGGAAGGTTTTATCATTAAGAAAATTAATCCCTTACACCAATGACGATGCTGGACTAAAAAGACTGATTATCAATCAACTGGCAAATAATAAATCTTTTCTATCCTTTATTACAGTGGCTAGATTTTTAGATGATGCTAAGGTTCAACAAGCTGCAGCACAAGCATGTACAGATATTGCTTTGCCTGAATCGGGGGGTAAAGCCGGGCTTTTCGGTGCCACCGTAAGGCCGGTTTTAGAAAAATGCATGACCATTTTAAGTGGTGCAGAAAGTGATTACACAAGAGAAAATATCAAAACCTGGTTAGCTCAAATGCCAGCTAATGAGGGATTTGTTTCTATGTTTAACGGAAAAGATCTTTCAGGTTGGCAAGGCCTTGTGGAAAATCCTATTGCTCGTGCTGCCATGAATCCTGAGGTGTTAAAAGCAAAACAAAATGAAGCTAACGCTAAATTACCTCTCAATTGGACTGTTGTTGATGGAGAAATAAGATTTACAGGCACGGGATATGAAAATCTTTGCTCTATAAAAGATTATGCTGATTTTGAAATGTGGGTGGATTGGAGAATTTCTAAAAATGGCGATAGTGGTATTTATCTGAGAGGAACTCCCCAGGTTCAAATATGGGACACCACCCGGGTAGATGTAGGAGCAAACGTAGGCTCCGGAGGTTTATACAATAATAAAAACAATCCTTCAAAGCCTTTAAAATTAATGGATAATGCCATTGGTGACTGGAATACTTTTTTCATTAGAATGGTAGGTGAAAAAGTAACTGTTTATCTAAATGGAGAATTGGTGGTTGACAATGTTACCCTGGAAAATTACTGGGACAGAAAATTACCTATTTTTCCTGTTGGACCTATAGAGCTTCAGGCACATGGTACCGATTTAGCGTTCCGGGATGTATATGTAAGAGAGTTACAAAACAATCAGATCAGTTTGACTCCTGAAGAGGAAACCACTGGATTTGTATCTTTATTCAACGGAAAAGATCTCACTGGATGGGTAGGAAATATGACCGATTATAAGGTAGTAGATCAAACAATTCTCATTGATCCTACGGCGGGTGGAAAAGGAAATTTATATACGGAAAAAGAATATGATGATTTTATTTTCCGTTTCGATTTCCAGCTTACTCCAGGTGCTAACAATGGTATAGGCATAAGAACTCCTTTAGAAGGTGATGCCGCTTACGTGGGAATGGAAATTCAAGTGCTTGATAATACTTCTCCCATTTATGCGAATCTTGAACCTTATCAATATCATGGTTCCGTTTATGGAATAATTCCAGCGAAAAGGGAATTTCTAAAGCCGGTTGGCCAGTGGAATGAAGAGGAAATTCGTATCGAAGGGGATAGGATCAGAGTGACCCTAAATGGCCAGATTATCGTTGATGGCGATTTAAAAGAAGCCTCAAAAAATGGTACCCTTGATCATAAAAATCATCCTGGATTACAACGTACCAAAGGACATATTGGCTTTCTAGGGCATGGTTCAGAAGTTAGGTTTAAGAACCTGAGGATAAAATCGCTATAATATTATTTATTAAAGGTGCAGATACCATTTTTCCCATATCTGCACCTTTTTTATGGCACCTATGCTTTCTACAGTGGCAAAGTTTGTGTCGCCACGTCTTCCACCAGTTGATCATTCTTTAGTTGCTGGACCTTTCTCGTAAATTTATGTCTAAGTTTCTTAAGAATCTTTTGATGACTTTGCTCCAATGCCAGATTTTTGATTTCCAAGGGATCTTTTTTCAAATCATATAGCTCTTCCGGCGCATTTATAAATCTATATCTAAAATATTTCCAGTCTTTAGTTCTTATGCCTTCACTGGAGGGTATGTCTGTTAATTTCCAAAGATGCTCAATCAAGAAAAAATTTCGTTGCAAAGAATAGCCAGAACGCTTCAGAAAGGGTTTTAAACTTTCTCCCTGATAATTTTCAGGTGATTTTATCCCTGCAAAATCAAGAATTGATCTGGTGATATCTATGTTTAATACCATATCCGATACAACTTGGGGCTTATTCGGCATTCTTGGGTCATAAATGATAAGAGGAATGCGGATAGATGGTTCGTACATCAACCATTTATCTGCCAGTTGCCTGTCCCCTGTAAAATATCCATTATCGCCCATAACGATAAAAATAGTATTTTCAGCTAGACCTTTTTCTGCCAATTGGTTTCTTAAAGCGCCAATTTCGTCGTCAATTTCTGTGATCATCCTATAATACCCCTTCATCATACGCTGATATTTCTCGGGGGTATCAAAACGCCATTTCCACCTAACCCGGTTAAATCCATTTTTAACTTCAGTTGGAAGTTTATCAAAATAAAGATCTTGCCCTAAGGAAGGTTCAGGAAAAACGTCCATTTTGTAAAATGTATCAGATTTTTCTTGCCAAAAATACTGTTCCACAGAAGAATCATGCCCATGCGGAGCGCTGAAGGAAATGGAAAGGCAAAAGGGTTTGTCTTTGGGTGCATTTGAAATAAATTCTTGAGCCTGTTGACCCGAATATCTGGTTAGGTGTACCGTATCAGGACCAATCATTTTATAAAAATAACCTCCCTTATCGGAACGCGAACCCCGGTCATAAAAATCGCTTTCATCAAAATATTGCTCAGGACGATCAATCGCTACGCCTAATTTTCCATAAAATCCAACATGATAGCCATTTTCCTTCAAAATTTTAGGATACATCAAGTTCGTGTATTGGACTTGCAAAGCAGGTTTCTGAAAAGTATAATGATGAGTTCGTTCATACAAGCCTGTCAGAATAGATGCACGGCTGGCGGCACAAATGGGCGTTGTAGAAAAGGCATTTTTAAAATAAACCCCATTTTTTGCCAGGTCATCCATATGAGGTGTCTTAATTATTTGATTTCCAGCAATACCCAGGGCATCCCATCGCTGATCATCAGTAAGAATAAAAATAATATTTGGCTTAAGTTTGCCTTGTCCAAACAACGACAAAGAAAGAAAAAGGAATATGGATAATAAATAGTGCATAGAATATTTATTGAGGCTAAATAATCATTCCAGCCGCAACGGTTGCATTGGTACCTTCGTCAATCAAAATAACGCTCCCTGTAATTCTGTTTTTCCGATAACTATCGAAAAACAAGGGTTTCGTAGTTCTGATGGCAATGCGGGCAATATCATTCATTCCAATTTTCAGATCTTCCTGTTCTCTGTGTAAAGTGTTAATATTCAGTTTATAACGTATTTCTTTTATCACACAACGAGCCTCTCTGGTCGTATGAAAGAGAGTATATTTACCATTAGGTAGCATCGGTTTTTCTGAAAACCAGCAGATCATCAATTCAATATCCTGCTCAACATTAGGCTGATTATTTTCCCTGACAATCATTTCCCCTCTGCTTAAATCGAGATCATCTTCTAACATCAGGGTAACAGAAAGCGGAGGATAAGCTTCTTCCAGTTCCCCGTCCATGGAATCGATTTTTGCAATTTTCGATTGGAAACCTGAAGGAAGTAAGGTCACCTGATCTCCTTTTTTCCAAATTCCACCAGCTACTCTACCTGCATAACCTCTGTAGTCATGAAATTCATCGGTATTAGGTCTTATCACATGTTGAATAGGGAAACGGGCATCGATAAAATTATGATCACTTCCTATGTGGACATTTTCAAGGTAATAAAGCAAGGTTGTACCTTCAAACCAAGGCATATTCTGGGATCTGTCTACGATATTATCTCCTTTGAGTGCTGATATGGGTATGAAATGAACGTCCTTAACTTCGAGCTTAAAACTAAATTTTTCAAAATCAGCTTTTATATTATTGTAAACTGCTTCCTGATAATCAACAAGATCCATCTTATTAATACATACCACCAGGTGAGGAATTTGTAATAGGGAGGCAAGAAAAGCATGCCTTCTGGTTTGCTCAATAACACCATGTCTTGCATCTACCAGGACAAGTGCGACATTGGCTGTCGAAGCACCTGTGACCATATTTCGGGTATATTGGATATGCCCAGGGGTATCAGCGATGATAAATTTACGTTTTGGGGTAGAGAAATATCGGTAGGCTACATCAATGGTAATACCTTGTTCTCTTTCTGCTCTGAGTCCATCGGTAAGCAGGGATAAATCTACTTCATCGCCTCCTCTTCGTTCGCTCGTGAGTCTTATCGCTTCTAACTGGTCTTCGAATATTGCTTTTGCATCAAATAATAAACGACCTATAAGGGTACTTTTCCCATCATCAACGCTACCAGCTGTGGTAAAGCGTAATAATTCTGCTTTTTCCTGATTCATAATTACAAACTCAAACTTTAAAAATAGCCTTGTTTTTTTCTATCCTCCATGGCCGTTTCAGCTCTTTTATCGTCTGCTCGACCTCCTCTTTCCGTTGTTCTTGAAGTTGCAACTTCCTCAATAATATCATCCAAAGAAGTAGCAGGAGAACGAACGGCACCTGTACAGGTAATATCACCTATGGTTCTAAAACGGATAATCTCATCAAAAGGAACCTCATTTTCCCTGCGCATAATGGAAGGATGATTCGCCAGAAGCATTCCATCACGTTCAAAAACGGAACGCGTATGACTAAAATACAAACTAGGCAGAGGTATTTTTTCCAGGGCAAGATACATCCATACATCCAGTTCCGTCCAGTTACTTATTGGAAATACCCGAAAATGTTCACCTGGTCGCTTTTTTCCATTAAATAAATTCCATAATTCCGGACGTTGATTTTTTGGATCCCACTGTCCGAACTCGTCTCTATGGGAGAAAAAACGCTCTTTTGCTCTTGCCTTTTCTTCATCTCGTCTTGCACCACCCAAGGCAACATCATATTTTCCTTCTTCAATCGCTTTTAAAAGTACGGGTGTTTGCAGATAATTTCTGGTTGCATTATATCCTTTTTCTTCCACTAATTCTCCCGAATCAATCATTTCCTGAACGGTGGCTACCTTTAAGCGAACACCTAACCGCGTAACCATTTCGTCCCTGTATATTAATGTTTCCTCAAAATTATGACCTGTATCAATATGCAATAAAGGAAATGGAATTCTTGCCGGATAAAACGCCTTTCTTGCCAAATGTGTAACTAAAATAGAATCTTTACCTCCAGAAAAGAGAATGACTGGATTTTCAAATTGTGCCGCAACCTCTCTGATAATAAAAATGGATTCTGATTCCAACTCTTTCAGGTAATCAAGACGGTAATTAAATTGTTCCATAATAAAATTTGCCTATGGTAAAATAATATGGTTTTTAAGAAAGGTAAATAATAATTCAACTGATTCATCAATAGTATGAAGGTCAGTTCTTAATTCAAAAGCCGGATTTTCAGGTTCTTCATAAGCCTGATTGATTCCAGTAAAGCCCTGGATTTCACCTGCGCGCGCCTTCTTATATAAACCTTTCACATCACGCGATTCACATACTGAGATAGGAGCATTAATATAAATCTCAAGGAAATCATCCCCACCCACAATATCTTTTGCTAAATCACGGGTCTCTTTGGTGGGGGAAATAAAGGAGTTAATAGTAATGATACCAGATGAAAGATAAAGTTTAGCAATTTCAGCGATTCTACGAATATTTTCTCTTCTGTCTTCTTCGCTAAAGCCTAAATTTTTATTTATCCCTGACCGGATATTATCCCCATCCAATAATTGAGCAAAGAAATTTTCCTGAAAAAACCTTCTCTCCAGCGCAAGTCCAATCGTACTTTTTCCAGATCCTGATAAGCCTGTTAACCAAATAACCTTACCCCTTTGACCGAGTTTATTTTCTCTAAATTCTCTGGATATCATTTGATCGAAATGGGGAAAGATATTTTCAGCCAAGTTTCTTGTTTTAGGTTTTGAAAGAATCCAAAGTTAAAAAAAAACGGTAAAATTGTTAACTTTAACCATTGGGAGCGCAATAATAATACTTTTATTAAACACTACCAAACAAGTAGGATTAATACTAGGGTTTAAAAATCTTTTCCTATGCGAATAAATTTTAGCCGTTTCTTATACCTTTTTTCCTTGATTTTGTTTTTGGGTTGTTCAAATCAGGAAGCCAATCATCTTAAAAAGACACTTAACATTGCGGTAGCAGCAAATATGCAGTTTGCTATGCGTGAAATTGCTGATAAATTTGAACAAAAGGAAAAGGTGAAAGTATCATTAATGGTAGGTGCATCGGGTAAATTGACAAATCAAATATTAAATGGTGCTCCTTTTCATTTGTTCGTATCAGCGGATACCACTCTTACCCGAGAAATTATTAAAGCGGGAAAAGGTGTGGATAATCAATACATTTATGCTATTGGATCATTGGTTTTATGGACAAATAACCCAAAATTTAAAGAAACTAATTTATTCAGTTTACTGGATAAGGAGTCCATTTCAAAAATATCTATGCCAAATCCAATAACGGCTCCTTATGGTTTTCAGGCAAAGTTAGCTTTAGAAAAAGCAGGACTCTGGAATAAGGTTTCGACAAAAATAGTAATCGGTGAGAGCATTGCACAATCTACACAGTATGTTTATGACGGCATTTGTGAATTAGGATTTACCGCAAAATCAGTTTTATATTCTCCGGAATTAAAATACAAGGGATTTTGGCAAGAGATTCCATCTCAATTGTATTTTCCTATATATCAAGGGCTTATATTAACTAAATGGGGTTCAGATAATAACAAAAAACTGGCGGATTCATTTTTACAATTTATGAAATCTACAGAGGTCAATAAGATATTAGTTAATAACGGTTATAAAATACCTCTAAAAGAGTAATATCTTGGAAGAAAATTTTTTAGAAACGATTTTCCTAACCTTAAAATTAGCCTCTGTTACCACGTTAATTTTATTCTTTTTAAGTGTACCTATTGCTTTTTATTTGTCTAGAAGTCATGGGTTTTTTAAATTTTTTCTGGAAATATTTATCACTCTACCTTTGGTATTACCTCCTACCGTTATTGGATTCTATTTGTTGATATTATTTAGCCCAGAAGGATCCATAGGCATTTTTTTTAAAGAACTATTTGACATGAAACTCATTTTTAGTTTTCCGGGACTGGTCTTTGGTTCAATTATTTATAGCCTGCCATTCATGGTTCAACCCATCTATGCCGGACTGGAAAAAATACCGGCTCAGCTTATTGAAGCCTCTTTTCTGATGGGAAAATCAAAATGGCAAACCTTGTTTAAAATACAGCTACCTAATTGTATGCCAGCTATCTATACTGCTCTTGCTTTAACATTTACACATACAATGGGCGAATTTGGCATTGTTTTAATGATTGGGGGTAATATTCCAGGTGAAACCAGACTTGCCTCCATGGCTATCTATGATTCGGTTGAATCTTTAAACTATCAACAAGCTAATCAATATTCGTTAATCCTTATCTCTATAACCTTTGGATTACTTGGACTCGTTCATTTTTGGAGAAAAAAAATCCTTAATCGTTAAAAATGAATTTTTCCATATCGATTTTTCATCAATTTTCTACCCTTCAGGGAATCCAAAAAATAGAGGCGAATCTGAACTTGAATTTAGGAGATTTTGTATCTATTTCTGGTGTATCCGGAAGTGGGAAAACAACTTTTTTGAAGATTCTTAGTGGGCTCATTCAACCCATGAATGGGAATATTCGCTTTGGAGACCAACCGTGGCTTGACACTCAAAAGCGATTTTTACTTTCTCCTAAATACAGAAAAATAGGTATGGTGTTTCAGGATTATGCATTATTTCCTAACATGAATGTTTTAGATAATATAAAATTTGCCGCAGGCCAATCCTTTAACGAAAATTTTTTACGTGATATCATTGATGCTTTGGGTTTAGAAAATTTTTTGACCAGATTTACTTACCAGCTTTCGGGAGGTCAACAACAAAGAGTGGCTATTGCGAGAGCTATTATTTCGAAACCTCAGGTTTTGTTGATGGATGAACCTTTTTCCGCATTGGATGAAACATTAAAAAAATCTGTTCTATCATTTATTTATGATTTACACCAAAAATATTTCTTCACAACCTTAGTAGTAAATCATCAAATTTCAGAGATAAATGCATTTTCCAATCAATTTTTAAAATTTGAAGGTGAAAAACTGGTTGCTTATCTTCCAAAAATGGAATATGGTTTCATGGTAGAGGGAATTATCCTTGCTAAGAAAATGGTTGATCTGGAAATTTACCAGGTTAGCGTTTCTTATCAAGGGCACACTTTTGAAATCCCATTTCCTGCAAAAGAAGCAGGAAAGCTACAAGTTGGAGATACCCTAAAATTTGGCAGTATTAGCCGTTAATACTTATATTTTCCAAGAATTTCCGAAGTTGAATTATACTTCCAATTTATTTTTTCATTCCCGGAGAATATATCCGTTCAGCCTGAGCCATTACTTTTTGCTTGTCCAGATACATTGGTTTTGTTTTCTGCGCTAAAAAAAGGGGAATCTGGTCCGCAAAATGTGGGCTATCTGGATGGGAGGAGGCGCCATAAGTATTGACCGTTTCGATTACAGGTAATTCATTTTTAGGGAATTTTACCAGCATCACATAGGCATCCCCCCCAACGATTTTCCTTTTTCCTCCTTCATAAGGCCGGCTCCATTGTGGTGCAAGTAAATCGGGTAAACCACCTACAGGAAATTCATCTTTACCTCTTACCAGTTTTTGAATATCTCCCAAGGATAGATCTATTTTCCCAAAATTATCAAGCATATATTTTTTTGCATAAGCTAATGCTTGAAGGCCCTCTGATTTGGTAATAAATCTTGACTCCTGGCCTCTTAAATTTTTAGCCAGGTATTCATACACCAACATAAAAACAGCTGCACCTTTGCTTTCGGCTTTCCCTTTATAATCCCATGATTTTAGGGTATTTAAAAGGGAATTCAATTGATTATCGTCCCCATTTTCCAGATAAAAAAGAGAATCAAGCTGATACATGAAAGTCAGTTTTTCAGGGTATTGTCTGTCAAACTTAATGTCTTTAAATGATTGAAAATCAATTTTATCTTTAGCTTCGAAAAGTTGTCTGAAACGTATACTGCGATTATTCTCCATGGTTTCCCACCCGTCGGCTGGTGAAAACTGAGTAACTTTTAAATTATCAGCACTTCCTGAAGCCGAAAAAGGAGAATGATTTGTATTGAAAAGGAAGCCGGATGCCGGATTGACATATTGTGGTAATGCCTGTAGCGGTCTAAAAGCTGTCCAAAGCGTGTTGGAGGTATTGCCTGGCAACGTTTTAAGCCAATTCAAGCTGGCATCTTCTTTTCTAATTGGCATTAAAGCATTATTAATATAAAAAATGGTGTCGTAGCGGTCGGCATAAACGATATTAAACATGGATAATCCTTGAATACTTAATGCTTTGTAGAAATCGCTATAATTTTTGCCTTTATTCATCTGATACCACTGATCCAGTGCTCTAATTTCCTGGTTAGCTCCAAGCCTGATAGAAAATGCACCTTGTTCATTGATTAGGGTCGGACCATATTTACTGGAAAATGCTTTTTTTGAAATGGGAATGGGCACCCCTTTTACGCGCAAAGGGACTTTTTTAACTTCTAATTTCACCCAATTTCCGTCATATTTATAATAATATTTCTTTTTGGGATGCATTTCCAATTGATAAATATCCATTCTGTCACACAAATTAACTGTATGAGCCCAGCCATAATGTTCATTTACCCCATGTAAAATACAAGGACCTCCTGCGAGCAAGCCACCGAGCGCATTCCATCCCTCTTCACTTTGGACATGGGCTTCATAAAAAGCTTCCGGTCCTTCATTGGGTTGATGTGCATTGATAGCCAGATAAGCGACTCCTTCGCTTGTTCTTGTTGGGTGAACTGCAATGCCATTTGAACCCATTTTATCATAATCAATGAGCCATTTTACCTGGTTATTGAAAATCTGTTGCAGCGCCTGATCTCCGCCATTAAACTTGGTTAAAGCCAATACAGAGGAAGCAATATATTCTTTTACCGTGATTGGAAAGACCTTTTTTACCAGCACTTCTTCCGGATGTGCCGCTGCATAATCATTAACACCTTGAACATAACCGTTGATTAATTTGATAAATTCAGGAGAAAGGGAGTTCCATTTTGCCTCTGTTACCTCATTGCATTGAAAAAAATCAAAGGCATAATCAGCAGCAACTGCATTTTTCCCAAAAGCTCTACCCATTGCTTTTTTAGCTGGGAAGGCAACCATTTGCAAACTGGCAAACTGGTCTTCGCAATATGCCCAGGCTAAACCATAAGAAACTTCAGGATCTGTTTTTGCAAAAATATGTGGAATGCCAAAACTATCGCGAACAATGGTTATTTTTCCTGGATCAATTTGTCCGAATATAGTATTTAAAAAGAATAAAAAGCAAAGAACAGAAGGAATCCGCATCATCATTTAAGTATTTTGTACCCAATATAGGAAAGTAATTATAAGGGAACAGATAAAAATGATTAATTTTAATATTATTTAATAATTCCTAAAAACCTTATTAAAATGGCCGTTTCCTGGAAGGGTATATTTCCCGCTATTACAACGAAGTTTACCTCTCAAAATAATCTGGATTTATTTTTGTTTAAAAAAAATCTAAATGCTCAGTTACAAGCGGGTATAAATGGTATTGTCTTAGGAGGAACCTTAGGTGAAGCAAGTGTATTAACCAATGAGGAAAAGGAAATTCTGGTAAAGGAAACCTTGTTATTTGTAAATGAAAAAGTGCCTGTTATAATAAATATTGCGGAAGGAAGTACGCAAATTGCTGTTGAGCTGGCGCAAAAAGCTTCCCTTTGGGGGGCGCAAGGTCTAATGTTACTTCCTCCCATGCGTTATAAATCGGATGAAAGAGAAACGGTTCAATATTTTAAAGATATAGCTGAAAGCACAGACCTGCCAATCATGATTTATAATAATCCGGTAGATTATAAAATTGATGTAACCATTGATATGTTTTCAGAGCTGGTTGCTGTTTCAAATATTCAGGCAATCAAAGAATCTACCAGAGATGTGACCAATGTTACTCGACTTCGTAATGCTTTTGGAAACCGGTTCCATATTCTATGTGGCGTGGATACTTTGGCATTAGAGGAGTTAGTTTTGGGTGCCGATGGATGGGTGGCAGGTCTGGTTTGTGCTTTTCCTGCTGAAACTGTAGCTATTTACAGGTTGGTAAAAGCAGGGAGACTGGAAGAAGCCATCTCCATTTACAGATGGTTTATGCCTTTATTGGAACTGGATATTCATTCTAAACTGGTCCAATATATTAAATTTGCAGAATCAAAAATGGGTATTGGTTCTGAAATTGTCAGAAAGCCAAGATTAATATTGGAAGGGTCTGAACGACAAAGAATAGAAAAAATAATTGATGATGGGATAAAAAACAGGCCCGTCCTTCCAGACTATTTGCATTTATAGGCAAACTGACAGTCATTTTTTTAGCTTATTATTTATTCTTTTTTACACGATTTACCTGGCTATTGCAGTTCATCATAAACCAATGGGTTAGTTTGCTCTTATGAAGCAACCAAATGACAAAACGTGGTGTTTAAAAGTAACTTTAAATCGTACACCCTGGTAAAAACTTACTTATGAAACCCAGAAAAGAAAGTAATGTAAGCTTGAAATTTGTCTATCAATCTTTCATTCATCCTCGCTTAAATAAACTATTCGTTGGTCTGTTGCTTATTATTATTAGTAGATTAGCGAGTCTTGTTTTACCAGGTGCCAGTAAATATTTAATAGATAATGTGATCCCTGAAAAAGATTTACAGGGGTTAGGCTGGTTGTTGGCAGCAGTCGTCATAGCACTGATGATTCAATCGGTCACTTCTTATTTTTTAACCCAATTACTCAGCGTGGAGGGCCAATATCTGATTTCTCAGCTAAGAGTAAAGGTGCAAAAACATATTATTCAACTTCCGGTCCGATATTTTGACAATGTGAAAACAGGTGAACTGGTTTCCCGTATCATGAATGATGTGGAAGGAGTGAGAAATATTGTAGGAACAGGCCTCGCTCAAATGATAGGAGGGGTTATTACGGCTGTTATCTGTTTGTTTTTATTGGTTGCCATTAGTCCACTCTTAACTTTATATGTCTTAGTTCCTGTGGTTATCTTTGGATTGATTTCTTTAAAGGCTTTTGGAAAAATTCGGCCTATTTTTAGGGCAAGGGGAGTGATTAATGCCGAGGTTAACGGCCGATTGACCGAAACTTTAGGTGGCGTAAGGGTTATCAAAGGGTTTAATGCAGAGCAACAGGAAATCGATACATTTGCCAGAGGCGTAGAGAAATTATACCAAAATGTAAAGGCCAGTCTCACAGCAACGAGTTTTGTGACCAGTGCCGCAACCCTTCTTTTAGGATTGGCTTCCGCTGGAATCATGGGCTTAGGGGGTTATCTGATCATGTCAAATCAGTTAACTTTCGGTGATTTTCTCGCATTCACTCTTTACTTAGGTTTTTTAATTGCACCTATTGTTCAAATGAGTAATATAGGAAGTCAATTAACAGAGGCCGTTGCAGGTTTAGACAGGACAGAGGAAATTATGCGTTTGCCGTTGGAAGCAAATGATGAGGTCCGAAATGTATTATTAGACAGAATCGTAGGAGATATACATTTTAAGGATGTTAGTTTTGCCTACGATCAAGGTAAAGAAGTAGTGAGGAATATTACTTTTCACGCCCCACCTGGATCCGTTACAGCTTTGGTTGGAACTTCCGGATCTGGCAAATCGACCATTGCGGGACTGGCCGCTACTTTTTTAAATCCTGACACTGGGGTCATAACCATAGATGGGATTGATTTAAGTACGATTCGCCTGAGTAGCTTTAGAAGTCAACTAGGTGTAGTTTTGCAAGACGATTTCCTTTTTGAAGGAAGTATTAAGGATAATATCTTGTTTTCCAGACCTAATGCAAGGGCTGAAGAATTAAATGATGCCGTGCACGCAGCACATGTTCATGAATTTACCGACCGCTTTGAAGATGGACTGGATACTTTGATTGGAGAAAGAGGCGTGAAGTTATCAGGAGGACAAAGACAAAGAATTGCCATCGCAAGAGCTATTTTAGCTAATCCACGGGTATTAATTTTAGATGAAGCAACCTCAAATCTTGACACAGAAAGTGAGTCCCTCATCCAGGAAAGTTTGAAAAGACTGATGGAAGGCCGGACGACATTCGTTATTGCCCACAGATTGAGTACCATCAGACAGGCTACCCAGATTTTAGTAGTGGAACAAGGAAATATCGTAGAAAGAGGCACTCACGATGATTTAATAAAACTGGAGGGCCGTTATTATTCCCTATACACCTATCAAGCGAGAATTTAACCTGCTAATGAAAATCATTTCAATGGCTTGCGCTTAAATATCTGTATTTGTTGGGGTTCATTCCTTTCTTTTTCTTGAATACCCTATTGAAATAGGGAATATCATCAAATCCACTTTGAAAGGCGATTTCCCTGATGGGCAATTCACTGCTTATCAGCAAATGACAGGATTGTTTTATTCTAAATTCCAGGAGTAATTCCACAAAAGATTGTTGGGTAATACTTTTGAAATACCGACAAAAGGAAGTGGGTGAAAGATCAGCAACCGCTGCTATTTTTTCTAAAGAAATATCATCCTTGTAATGATCAATGATATAAGAGAATACTTTTTGAAATCTGCTGGTTTCTGAAAATTTTAAGGGATTGGAAGCAAATGAAATATCCATTAACTTTACCTGAATGGCATGACTCAGGGTTTCGAGGATTTCTAATAAGATGAGTATTTTTCTGACTGGTGTAGCTAAAATCATTTCATTCATTTGCTGGGAAATCTGCTTTTTAATCATACCTTCTTGAACCTCAATACCTGACCTGGACTTATCGAGGAGCAATTTTAGGGTTTTAAAGGCACTTAATTCAAAAAACTCCTTTCCTAAAAATTCTTGATTGAATTGTACGACAATTGCCTCCGATAATGTGTCATCTGCTTTTGGATGATTTATCCAGCAATGAGGTAGATTAGGTCCCAGTAGTACTAAATCTCCATTTTCAAAACTTTCCACTTGTTTTCCCACAAAACGTTGTCCTTTCCCCTTAACAATTAATGTTAATTCATATTCCGGATGAAAATGAAAGGGAGCATCAAAACTTGGCATTTTAATATAGCGCACTATGATGGCTTCAGAGGGATTAGATTGTAGCTGCTCAAAAATGGCTTTCATGGCATGAAATTTTCCAGTTAATCCTTAAAATAAATAAAAAATGATAAAATAAAACAATTATTTGCCAAAAAAGTCAAATAATAGCGATGGAGGACTAATTATTTTTGGATATATAATCAATCAACAAATACAAATGAAAAAATCTTTAATTGATCAGCCTTTTCAGGTTAGCCAGGAAGCTGTTACCTTCTATCAGAAAAATAGATTCATCAAACTTAAAAATGTTTTAGATGAGGAAACCCTGGCATATTACGGAGAAGCTATTAGTAAAAAAGTAGCAGAGATTAATACGCAGGATAAACCATTGGAGCAAAGAGATACTTATGGCAAGGCATTTTTGCAGATTTTTAATCTTTGGAGAGAAGATGATACTTGCAAAGAATTTGTTCTTAGTAAGAGGCTTGGACATATTGCAACTCAGCTGTTACAAACAGAAGGAGTCCGTTTATATCACGATCAGGCCTTGTTTAAAGAAGCCAGGGGAGGTATAACTCCTTGGCATGCAGACCAATATTATTGGCCTTTAGCTACTGATAAAACAATTACAGCCTGGATACCCTTACAAGAGGTGCCCCTGGAAATGGGACCTTTGGAATTTAGCGCCGGTAGTCATGCAATTGTTGAAGGCAGAGAATTGGCTATTGGAGACGAAAGTGAACTTAAAATCCAGCAGAGGTTAAGGGTTACCGATTTTCAGCATGTGATAGAACCCTTTGATCTGGGAGAAGTAAGTTTTCATTCTGGATGGGTTTTTCACAGAGCGGGGGCAAATGATACCGATCAGTTAAGAAAAGTGATGACCATAATTTATATGGACCGAGATATGAAATTAAAAGAACCTGAAAACGAAAATCAGATTAACGACTGGAATACCTGGTGTCCAGGGGCTAAAATCGGAGAAATTATTGCCTCGCCCATTAATCCTGTTATTTATTCCTTATGATTCAATATAGTGCAAACTTTACCGGTGAAAAAGGGCCGTTCGCTAAATAGTCGTTGCCAACCCAAAAGGGGATGAAATTGTGATTAAAATGAAAGTTGAAGGTATTTTTCAAACAGACTGAGATTGCCAGTTCTGAGGAAAAAAACTTGTATTAGGTATTGAGGGTCGGGCATAATAGTTAATACTGGGAAAAAGGTTACCTATGTTGCCATGGGTAATTCCTTGATGTTAAACTGGACTTTTCCTTGTTTTCACTGGCAGATTGGAAATCAGCATTTATGAGTATCTAATACTGCAGGTTAAAAAGAGACTTACTTCTGAAAATTCCTTAATAAGGTTAATTCTGGCAAAAAAAATAACGATAGTTTTTTTATTAGTGAACAACAAATGATTCTATGGTAGGGAAGAAATTACCCTTTCAAATTATGTATTATTTACAAATTTTAGCTATTTTGAGTCATATTTAGGAAAATTAAAATCCTGGATATATTCACCTAAAAACTAGTTTATGAAAAAGGGGATATACCTGATAATGGCATTTTGCCTTTTTATTGAGGCTGCTTATACTCAAAAAAAACCGCTCATCGTTTTTGTTACGGGTGATCACGAATATGGAGGAGAGCAAACCTTGCCCCTTTTAGCTGCTGAGCTCGAAAAATCATATCATTTCCAAACTAAAGTCTTGAAATCATTCCCCAATCAAAATGGTGAAAAGGATATTCCTGGATTAGAGGCACTTAAAGAGGCCGATTTAGCTGTTTTTTATCTTCGATGGAGACAATTGGTTCCGGAACAGTTAGCTCTTATTGAGGATTATTTAACATCGGCAAAACCTCTGATGGGTTTTCGCACAACCACCCATGCGTTTAATTTCCCTAAAAATCATCCTTCAGAAAAATGGAATGCCTTCGGGGAATTTGCATTGAATGCACCTCCAGGCTGGGGTGGAAAAGCAAAGCATACTCATTATGGTCACGAGAGTTCCACCGATGTATCAGTCATAGAAAAAGCAAAAGATCATCCCATTTTAACAGGTGTTCAACCCAATTTTCATGTCAGATCATGGCTTTATCGGGTATTACCTGATTATCCGACGAAAGGTTCGGAATGGTTGCTAATGGGCAAATCAGTGAATCCTGATAAAGAAGCTATAGAAAATCCTGTTGCCTGGGTGGGAACAAATTCGTATGGAGCAAAAATCTTTACTACGACCCTTGGACATCCTGAGGATTTTTCAAACGAGTCTTTTCAAAGATTACTGGTCAATGCTATTCACTGGGAACTGGGATTAAAAATTCCCAAAAAATGGAAAGGTAACCTAAATATCAATGTTCCTTACAGAGGAATGGTCAATGATTAATAAACACATTTTACGAAGTTTTTCCTTAATATCATACCATGTTTAATCCAAATAAGTCTTTTTATTCTTTTATTTTTATCTTCCTTTTATTCTTTTCATTCCTTAATTTTTTTGATAATGAAAAGGTTGAATTGCCTGATGGTGCCCATATTTCTCTGATAGGAGGCAATTTGGGTTCCAGAATGATGAATTATGGTCATTTTGAAACCGAAATGTATGTACGGTATCCAGAAAAATCACTTATTATCAGAAATATGTGTGACGGTGGGGATACCCCAGGCTTTAGACCCCATGCTTCAAGAAATCTTCCATGGGCTTTTCCTGGTGCTGAAAAATTTCAAACGGAATTTGCAAAAAAATCTGACAGCGAAGGGCATTTTGATAGTCCAGATCAGTGGCTAACCAATTTAAAAACAGATATCATTATTGCCTTTTTTGGCTTTAGCGAATCTTTCGATGGTAAGGAAAACCTGGAAAACTATAAGAATGAATTGACTGCTTTCATTCAGCATACACTCAGTCAAAAATATAATGGGATCTCTTCTCCTAAGTTGGTTATCGTTTCTCCAACAGCTTATGAAGATTTAACCAGTATGATGGATGTACCAAAAGGGGAAAAGGAAAATGAAAATATCTGGATGTATGCACAGGCCATGAAAGAGGTGGCTGATAAAAATAAGGTGACCTTTGTAGATGCCTTCACGCCTTCCAAAAAATGGTATAATGAGGCAAATAATCCATTAACCATCGATGGAATGCAACTAAATAGTGATGGGTATAAAAAATTAGCCATTTATCTGTCAGACGAAATTTTTGGTGCTGCTCCCCCAAAAGCAGAGGCAAACAGATCCTTGATTCACGATATGGTGATGGAGAAGAACTGGCTATGGCATAATGATTATAAAATTCCTAATGGTGTTCATGTTTATGGCAGAAGATATGATCCATTTGGACCGGATAATTATCCTGCTGAATTGGAAAAAATCAGACAGATGCTCACTATTAGAGATAAAGCGATCTGGCTGGCAGCTCAAAAGGGAGAGAAAACAAATTTGAAGGAAGCGGATAAAAATACCAGAAGTCTGCCTGAGATTAAAACCAATTTTAATCCGGAACAAAATGGAAGCCTTAAATATCTCTATGGCGATGATGCCCTGGCTAAATTAAAAGTACCTGAAGGATATAAAATAGACCTTTTTGCCTCTGAAGTAGAATTTAAAGACTTAGCTAATCCAGTGCAAATGTCTTTTGATAATAAAGGCAGACTTTGGGTGGCTACCATGCCCAGTTATCCGCATTATAAACCAGGGGATGCTAAACCAGATGATAAATTAATTATTCTGGAAGATACCAATAATGATGGTAAGGCAGACAAACAAACAGTATTTGTTGACGGTTTACACCTTCCCCTTGGATTTGAATTTGCTCCTGAAGGGGTTTATGTTTCTCAAGGTACTAACCTGAAATTATTTACCGACATCAATGGAGATGATAAAGCTGATAAGGAGGAGATTATCCTGAGCGGATTTGATGATCATGACACGCATCATAACAGCAGTGCCTTTTGTGCCGACCCTTCTGGAGCTATTTATTCTGGAGAAGGGGTGTTTTTACATACGAACGTAGAAACCCCATATGGTACAGTAAGAGCTACGAATGGTGGTTTTTACCGTTATAGCCCTCAATTACACAAACTGGACAGAATAGCTCAATTATCCATTCCTAATCCTTGGGGCATTGCTTTCGATGAATGGGGTCAGCCCTTTTTTGCGGAAACATCTGGGCCTGATGTCCGTTGGATGACTCCGGGTACTGTTTTACCCCGTTATGGGGAAGCAAACCATAAGGGAAAGCAACTCATTGAAAAAGATCACCTGGTCAGACCAACTTCTGGCTTGGAATTTGTGTCAAGCAGGCATTTTCCTGAAGAAGTGCAGGGAGATATGCTGATTAACAATACCATTGGATTTTTGGGAATGAAGCAGCATAAGATCTGGGATAGTGGCACTGGGTATGAAACAAAACACAGGCAAGATCTGGTTGTTGGAACAGACAGAAATTTCAGGCCCGTTGATATGGAATTTGCCCCTGATGGTTCTCTTTATCTGGTCGATTGGCATAATATTCTTATCGGACACATGCAACATAATGCAAGAGATCCCCTTAGAGATCATGTTCATGGACGAATTTACAGAATAACTTATCCCTCCAGACCATTGGTTACACCAGCTAAAATTGATGGAGCACCGATAGAGACGCTTTTATCTAATTTAACTTTACCTGAATACCGTTCAAGGTATAGAACCAGAAGAGAATTAAGAGGCAGAAATGCTGAAGAAGTTTTAGCGAAAATGGAAAAATGGATGTTGACGCTTGACCCAAAAGATGCCAGATATGAGCATCATCTTTTAGAAGGTTTATGGGTTAGCTGGGGCTTAAATAAAGTTTATCAGCCTTTATTGAAAAAATTATTGTCGGCCAGCGATTATCGTGTAAGGGCTGCTGCAGTGGAGGTGCTTCGCTTTACAGGCCATCAAGTCAAAAATCAGGCAGATTTACTTAAACAAGCTGCTGCTGATGAACATAGCAGGGTTAGGCTGGGAGCCATCGTTTCAGCATCCTGGCTCGGAAAATCAAAAGGAATGCCTGTTTTGGAGGCTGCAAAGTTAAAGACTTTAGATGAATGGATGGTTTATACCTTTGAAACGGCAGTTGCTCATTTAAACGGCTTAGCCGTGATAAAACCAAAAGTTATAAAAAAGGAAGAAACCAATTTGAAGGGAGATGATCTTGCTTTATTTACTAAAGGAAAAGAAATATACAGCAAAGAAGGATATTGTATTACCTGCCATCAAGCTGATGGAAATGGGCTTACCGCTTCTGGTTTTCCTCCTCTTTCTGGAACTGAATGGGTAACGGGTGATCAGGTTAGATTAATCAAAGTTATTCTTAAAGGATTGATGGGTCCCATTGAAGTGAAAGGTAAACAATATGAAGGATTAGTGCCAATGACTCCTTTTGAAGGACTTAGTGATGAAGAAGTAGCCTCGGTGGCAACTTACATCAGAAACTCATTTGGAAATTCAGCAGCGCCCATTCAACCGTCAGCTGTAAAAGAGGTGAGAGCTACTTTAAGTAAAAAACAATCTTTTTACCAAAGCACTAAACTATTGAAAATGCATCCTTTAGAAAGTAAAATGACTAAATAAGGATTTTAATATTTTAAAAAAGAAGAAAATGGAATTATCAATTCACAATTGGATGAGAGCGGAATCCATTGAAACTACCATTGGAAGAATTTCTGCTTTGGGGTATGAAAAAATTGAAATTCAAGGGACACCGGAAGCCTATGATACAAAATATGTTGGGCAACTCTTGAAAGATCATAATATGACTTGCTGGGGTTCAGTGACACTCATGTTGGAGGATAGGAATCTATTGGCTAAAAATAAGGCGCAACGGGCAAAATCGGTCCAGTATGTGAAGGATGTGGTGACAATGGTCAAGGAATTAGGTGGTAAAATGGTTTCTGTAGTTCCCGCTACCGTTGGGAAAATTATTCCCGATGGAAGACCCGAGGAAGAATGGGAATGGGCTGTAGAGGGAATGAAGGAAATTTATGCCTACTCAGAAAGCGTGGGTATTTTACTGGGTATTGAACCCATTAATAGATTCGAAACTTATTTTATTAACCGAGGTGATCAGGCGCTGGCCTTAGCAAAAGCGGTGGGTCCAAATTGTGGCGTTTGTCTGGATTCTTTCCATATGAATATTGAAGAAGATGATATGTTTGAAGCCATTCGAAGGGCTAAAGGTCGTTTGGTAGGATTTCATGTCGCCGATAATAATAGAATGGCTCCTGGAATGGGGCGTTTAGATTGGAAGAAAATAGTGGCAACGCTTAGAGAAATTGGTTATAACGAGGTTCTTTCAGTCGAATTCTGTTCTCCATTAGATCGCACCCCCGCAAATCCTTATCCCAATTCTATAGAGGAAAATCCTCAGGGGCTAAGTCCAGAAGCAAAGAAATTCCTTGAAGATCATGGAAGTTCATCCGTCACAGAGGAATTTTATGCCATGCTAACCAGAAAATCAGTAGAGACACTAAGACCTTTAATATGATTATTACAAATGTAGAAGCTTTTTGGCTTAGATGTCCTATTCCTAAAGAAAAGCAACATTTCTCTGACTATGGGCTGCTGACCGATTTTGATATGACGCTCGTGGTAATTACTACGGATACCGGTTTGCAAGGTTTTGGAGAGGCAAAAGCAGCGGTTGGATCCTCTGGCGTTTGTGCCTCCATTGTAACTTGTGTTGAAAATGAAATAAAACCGCTATTGGTGGGTAAAGACGCCAGACAGATTTCTAAAATATGGGAACATATCTATAATGGTACAAGAGATCATTATTCGCTGAGCAGAGGTAGAAAATTCCCCATTCTGGGTAGGAGAGGTTTGACTATTTCTGCCATGAGTGGCGTTGATACTGCCCTTTGGGATCTTAAAGGTAAAGCGCTGGGTGTTCCTGTTGCGGATCTCCTTGGGGGGTCCTGCCGCGATAAAATGGAAGCTTACGCCAGTGGTGGCTGGGCTTCAGCAGACAAAATTGGCGATCAATTGAACGGATATATTGAAAAGGGTTTCTCCGGTGTGAAGATGAGGGTGGGCATTATGGATCAAACGGTTGCAGAAAGTATAAAACGTGTAAAAGCTGCCAGAGAAGCTATCGGGCCTGATATTAAATTGATGACAGATGCTCACGGTACTTTTAGTGTGCCCGAGGCAAAACAGTTTTGTAGAGGTGTCGAAGACTGTAACTTGTACTGGTTTGAAGAACCCATTAGTCCCGATAATCGTCATGGTACCGCTGAAGTTAGGCAAGCTACCTCCATTCCAATTGCTTTAGGTGAAAGTGAATTTACCGCTTTTGATATTCGCGATTTAATTGAAGTGAGAGCCATGGATGTCGTACAACCCGACGCTGCAATTATTGGAGGTATCACCGAATCAATGAGAGTGGCTCATCTGGCGCATACCTTTCAGCTGGAACTGGCTCCGCATTGCTGGGGTTCTGCTTTTTCTTTTATGGCTGGTGTAAATGTTGCTTTTGCTTCGCCCGCGGCCGTCGTTATTGAGTTCTCCCTGGGTGGAAATCCGATGATGTATGACTTGGTAAATGAGAAAATTACCGTTGAAAAGGGTATGATTTCCGCTCCAACAGCTCCTGGGTTAGGCTTGACTCCAAACTGGGACTTTGTCCACGAATTTAAACAGAAAATTAACCATTAATCTATAGTCGCTATGTCAAAAGCAATTGGTATTAATCATGTGGCGCTCGTTGTGAAAAATTTAGAGGAAGCCTGCGAATTTTATGAAAAAGAATTAGGTCTGGAAGTAATCCCCGCTTTTCTCTTTGATTATCCCACTGCTTTTTTTAAAATAAATGAAACGCAACAACTTCACCTGACGGAGTGGGATGATGTTTACTCCTTCAGAGGCCATGTTTGTATGCAAGTAGATGATATTAATGCGGTGTTCTGGAGAATGAAAGCATTGGGCGTTATTGATATCAATCCATGGGGTAAAGTGAGGCAGTTGCCTTTTGGTCCAATACAAATGTTTGTCAGGGATCCTTCAGGTAATTTAATAGAGCTTTCTTGTAAACCTGGCACAGAGATTGATCCCGCCATTTTTGAAGATGATTTATTCCAGGAAGGCATTTATGTTTCTGGCAGGAATGATTTCCGTGGATATAAATCTAAAGATGCAACATTGTATCACAATGAATAAATGCCAATAGGCACAAGTATGCAACATATCCTATTGTTGGAAACCATCGAAGAAGAATCTTTTGAATGGTTGTCAAACGATGAAAAAATTCAACTTTACAAAGCCTGGGAGGGAATGCCTGCTGTTTGTGATCTGGAAAAAATGGATGCCGTTATTACCCGCGGCATTGGTCAGGTGAATAAGGCTCTGTATGAGGCATGTCCTAAACTACAAGTAGCCGCTCGCTGTGGTGTTGGGCTTGATAATGTCGATGTTAAGGAGGCAACAAAAAGGGGTATTAAAGTTATTAATGCGCCCGGATCCAATGCTTCTACCGTGGCAGAGCATACAATTTCCCTAATGTTAACTATTCAGCGAAATTTATTTGAAGCCCTTTCGGAAGTTAAAAAGGGAAATTGGGCTTCCAGAAGTACCTTTAAAAGTGATGAACTTTCTGGTAAAACGCTGGGTATATTGGGATTGGGAAATATAGGTCTTAAAGTGGCTAATATCGCTTCAGCCTTCGGAATGAATGTTATCTACTGGTCACCTACTGAAAAAAATGTTTCCTATAATCTGGTCGATAAAAAAACGCTTTTCCAAACGGCCGATATTATTTCTCTTCATCTTCCACTGAATGAGGAAACCAATGGGATGATCAATAAAGAGGTGTTTAATTTAATGAGAACTGGTGCTATTTTAATCAATACCGCGCGCGGACCATTAGTAGAAAGAGAAGCCCTATTAAATGCATTGGATAATGGAAAATTGACAGGTTATGCTGCTGATGTTCCCTTTTCTCCTCCACCAACGGCTGAGGATGCCTTGATTTCTCATCCAAAAACATTTATCACAGCTCATGTGAGTAGCCTTACGGCAACGACTTATAAAAATATGTGTATGAGTACTGTCAGAAATGTACTCGCTGTCTTAAGAGGGATTACACCTTCACAAGGTTGTATATTTAATGCCAGTGCTTTAGGTCTCTAAATTGAAAATGATGAAATTACAAACAAGAAGAGCCTTTTTGGAAACAAGTGCGGGTTTGATGGGCCTCGCTGCCTTGAATCCATTATTAAAAGGAAATAAAAGATCGGAAAAACTTGCATTTTCTACCCTGGGATGTCCTGACTGGAGTCTGAAACAAATCGTTGACTGTTCGGTAGAAAATGATTATAAAGGTTTCGAAATAAGAGGATTAGCTGGGGAGATGGATTTACCGAAATGTCCCGAGTTTAGTAAGACGAATTTGCCTGCTTCCTTAAGAATGATCAAGGATAATGACCTTAAAATAATCAATCTTGGCTCCTCTGCCAATTTACATTTTGCTCATGAGGATAAAAGGAAATCAAATTTAGATGATGCTAAAAGATTTATTGATCTGGCTGAGCAACTTCACTGCCCATTTGTAAGGGTTTTTCCTGATGATTTGCCTCCCAATCAATCTGTCGAACAAACCCTGGATTTGATTATTTCAGGATTAATTACCCTTGGGGAATATGCAAAGGGAAGTAATGTGACCATTCTACTCGAATCTCATGGAAAGGTGGTGTATAAAGATATGCTTTTGAAAATTATGTCTGGGGCAAATCATCCAAAAGTTGGCCTTATCTGGGACTTTTTTAATATGTGGGTCATTACCAAAGAATCCCCGAAGGAAGTGTTTGATACGCTTGGAAAATATATAAAACATGTACATGTAAAAGATGCCAGACTAATTGATAATAAACCTGCCTATTGTCTTATTGGTGAGGGCGTTGCTCCCCTAAAGGAGACCATGGATTCACTTAAAAACGGCCAATATAAAGGATACTACAGTTTTGAATGGGAGAAAAAATGGCATCCAGAAATCCAAGATCCGGAGATTGCGTTTCCGCATTTTGCCAAAGAAATATATAAATATTTATAGTTTAAAGCTACATATTCCTAAAAATAAAGGGGATGCAAGGTTTTTACCCAAAACAATTTCTGTCAGTTAAATAGAATTTATGTTGTTGTTAAGTGAAAAGGCCATTTTTTTAAAAGAGAATGGCCTTTTTTATATTAAATGAAGATGGGGTTGACTTTTATTCAAAAAAATTAAGATTATTTATAAATAATGCAGAAATTTTGAAAATAATAACAATTATTTTATTTTTAAGATAAAAAATGACCGTAGGCAGCCAGACATCATCCTTGGCTTTAGATGAATTAAATTTTCAATTATTACTGCATCTTCAAAAAGATGGCAGAAAATCATTTACGGAATTAGCAGATGAGCTGGGCGTTTCTGTAGGTACGGTGAGAAACAGGGTAACACGGTTAATTGAGGATAAAACGCTGCAAATTACCGGTAGGGTGGATCCTGAAAAGGTTGGATTTCATGCTTATGCTCAATTGCTCATTTCTGTTCGCCCCGTTTATTTAGTCGAAAAAGTAGCACTGGAAATTTCCCAAATTGAAGAAATAAGTTTCCTGGCGATGACTACCGGTATTTATGATCTGGAAGCCAATTTATTATGCAGAGATACCCCACATTTAAGTGAAGTGCTACTGGCTATCCAGAAGATTGAAGGGGTCTTTGAAACAAAGACGAATATGTATTTTAAAATATTCAAAATAGGTCAACCTGCCTTAAACCTCATAAGAAATCAATCATGACAAATTATTCGAACACAGATTTATTATATCAAAAAAGGGCAAGTGTCGTGCCGAAAGGACTAGGTATTTTTAGTCCTGCATCCGCAAAAGAGGCTAAAGGTGCATTGGTTTGGGATGCTGACGGAAGGGAATTGATTGATTTTGCCGGAGGTATTGGCGTAATGAATGTAGGACATTGCCCAGAAAAAGTAGTTAAAGCAATTCAAGATCAAGCAGCTCGACTGATACATACCTGCTTTAATGTGGCTATTTATGAGCCCTATCTTGCTTTGGCTGAAAAACTGGTATCCATCCTTCCCCATGGGGAAACAACGAAAGTTATGTTGACAAATACGGGGGCTGAAGCCGTTGAAAATGCCATTAAAATAGCTAGGCAAGCAACAGGAAGACCTGCGGTTATCTGCTATGAAGGGGCATTTCACGGTCGGTCAATGATGGCTATGACGCTGACTTCAAAAGTTGGATATAAACAACATTGCGGTCCCTTTGCACCCGAGATTTACCGCATTCCTTTTCCATATTTTCAGGCTGATCATGAAAATATATCGGAAGAGGCGTTTGGTAAAAAGCATTTAGATTATCTGCTTAATTATTTTAATCAGGGAGTTTCGGCCAGTCAGGTGGCAGCTATCATCCTGGAACCAGTGCAAGGGGAGGGTGGTTTTCACGTTGTTTCACCCACTTACCTGAAGGGATTAAGAAAAATATGCGATAATTATGGAATTATGCTCATTCTTGATGAGGTTCAGTCAGGTTTTGGCAGAACGGGAAAATGGGCGGCTTATGAACATTATGATGTTATTCCTGATATTTCAACCTGGGCCAAATCAATGGGCGGAGGTATGCCTATTGGTTGTGTTATGGGTAAAGCTGCCATTATGGATGCTGCAGGTCCCTCAACCATAGGTGGTACCTATCCGGGTAACCCAGTGTGTGCCGCTGCTGCTTTGGCAACCATTGAATACATGGAGGAGATTAATCTAAACGAACTTGGTACCCACGTGGGTATTAAAGTGCATGATTTTTTTAAAAGATTAAAAAATAAATTTCCAGATACCATTAAGGCTATTCATGGATTGGGTGCCATGCTGGCGATCGAACTGGTTGACCAACATGGAAATCCTGCCGCTGACCTTACCAAAAAGGTATTGCATTTTGCCAATGAAAATGGCTTAATCCTCATAAGTGCTGGCGTAAATGGTAATTATATTAGGATATTAAGTCCTTTAGTCATTTCCGATGCTCATCTATTTAAAGGTTTTGAAATTATTGAAAATGCATTTAATGCGCTGCTATGAGAAAAAATTATATAAATGGCCTTTGGATAGATGCCGTATCAGGTAATACCCGACCTTTATTTAATCCGGCAACTGGAGATAAAATAGTTGATTTACCCTTTGGTGACGTCGTCGATTATCAATTAGCTATTGATTCAGCGATAAATGCCTGGGATAACTGGCAGTCAAAATCGCCTTATTACAGAGCTGAAATTTTAAAAAATACCGCAAGGATTATCAGAGAAAAAATAGAGATTATTGCGAAGGAAATGGTGATGGAATCGGGGAAACCGTTAGTCGAAGCAAAAGCAGAAATAGGGGTAGCTGCCAATCTTTTTGAATGGTTTGCCGAAGAAGGAAAGCGATGTTATGGAAGAACGATTCCCTCTTTTCGAACGAATAAGAGGATGTCCGTAATTTATCAACCCCTTGGTGTGGTTGGTGCAATAACTGCCTGGAATTTTCCAGCTTATAATCCTGCTCGTTGTTGGGCCGCTATTTTGGCCTCAGGTTGTACCCTGGTTGCACGTTCTTCGGAACATACGCCATTGACGGCCATGCATATTATGTCTGCATTACAAGAAGCAGGTATTCCGGAGGGTGTTGCCAATTTTGTACATGGTGATGCCCCTTCAGCAGGTAATATTTTCCTGGAACACCCAAAGGTTAGAAAAATAAGTTTTACGGGAAGTACAGAAGTTGGAAAAATATTGATGAACGGGGCAAGTTTAAATAATACCCGACTCGCTTTGGAAATGGGAGGAAATGCACCGGCCATTATCTGCAAAGATATGGATCCAGTCTATGCAGCAAAAGAAAGTGTCAAGGGTAAATTCAGAAATGCAGGGCAAGTATGTATCGCTCCACAACGCTTTTTTATTCATCAATCTGTTTTTCAATATTTTATCGATGCTGCCATCATAGAAATCAGAAATATTAAAGTGGGAAATGGGTTAGATGAAGCCACTCAAATGGGGCCCCTCATTCATGAAAGGCATAGGGAAAGTGTACTTCAATTTATAGAGAAGGCAAAAAGCGAGGGAGCGAAGATCCATTGTGGAGGAGAAAAATTAGAGGGAAAAGGATTTTTCATGTCCCCTTGTTTGATGGAAGCAAATAAAAATCATCATTTTCAAAAGTCAGAGGTTTTTGGCCCTGTGATGATTGTAACCCCTTATGAAACCGATGAAGAGGCTATGGCAATGGCTAATGATGTTCCTTTTGGACTGGCAGCCTATGTCATGACAGAAAATTTAAATAAAGCTATTTATTTTTCTGAAAAGCTGGAAGCCGGCATTATTGGGGTAAATGAATGGTTGCCGCAGGCTACGGAAGCACCATTCGGTGGATGGAAGGAAAGTGGAATTGGATTTGAATCGGGGTCAGAAGGCTTATTGGAATATATGGATAAAAAATTAATCAGTATAGGAAATTTATAATGGAATCAGGAATTTGGAGTCTTGTGCCTCCTTTAGTAGTCGTTCTGCTTGGCATTTTAACACGCAGGTCGCTTGAATCATTGCTAATAGGTTGCATGGTCGGTGCTCTTATGATCGACTGGAGGCAATTTCCAGGTAATTTCCTTTCTCTACTATCAGAAACTATGGCAAATGACTCTCTGATCTGGGTCATTTTGGTATGTAGTATTTATGGTATGCTCATTCAATTAATCGTAGCGAGTGGAAGTGCTATCGCCTTTGGTTCCTTCCTCCTTAGGTATATTAAAACCCGAAAGTCAGCATTGTTAAGTACTTGGTTTACAGGAATATTAGTATTCCCAGACGACTATTTGAGTGCTTTAAGTACAGGGGTAAGCATGCGTAATATCACTGATAGATTTAGTGTTTCAAGACCTCTTTTAGCTTATTTGGTAAACGCTACCGCAGCACCCGTTTGTGCTATAATTCCACTTTCCACCTGGGGCGTTTTTACCGCTAAATTATTAGAGGATAACCAAATGTTCCCTGCAGGTCAAGGGATATTAGGCTTCGCTTTCTTAGTACCTTTTAATTTTTACGCCATCTTTGCATTACTCATTTCCTTTGGAGTAGCTCTAGGATGGGTTCCCTTATTTAAAAAAATGAAGGAAATGGAAAATATAGTGGTTATAGAACCTGCTGAGAAGATACTTGCAAATAGTCCCAAATCGAAGGCAGGTCCCGTGGATTTTATCCTTCCTATGTTTATTTTAGTGGGTGGAACTATTATTTTAAAAGGTGACGCTCTTCAAGGTGCTGCCCTCGCATTCGTTTTTACCCTTGCCTGGTATTCAGCTAAAAATATTTTACCTTACTCCATTTTGAGCAATCAGGCTCTCGAAGGATTTAAAGAAATGCTTTTGCCTTTAGCTATTTTGAGCCTTTCTTTTTTGCTGAAATCCATTGGTGATAAAATGGGATTAACTCCCTTTGTAATAGCAGAAGTTAAGAATCATTTTCCCGCTTTTATCTTGCCGGCAGGTATTTTTCTGATGCTGTCATTTATATCCTATACCACCTGTTCATCGTGGGGCTTATATACGGTAGCGTTGCCTATTGTCATTCCCTTAAGTGCGGCTATGAACATAAATCCTTATTTAATGGTTGGAGCAGTGCTTTCAGCCGGGGTATTTGGGAGCAATGCCAGTTTTTTTTCTGATTGTACCATTCTGACTTCTTCAAGCACGGAATGCACGACTTCTGATCACTCATTTAGTCAGTTGCCTTATGCACTTTTAGCTTTGAGTTTTGCAGCATTACTTTATTTAGCAGGTTACTGGCTTTTTTAAATATAAATTATCAAATATGGAAATACTCATTAGAAGAATGATAAAAGGGGACGCGGCACTGCTGGAAGTACTTCAAAATGTCGTTTTTCCTGATTTAATTCCAGAAGAACGAATGAGAGAAATTCATTTTTCATCCCATGTTGATCTTTTCCCCGATGGACAATGGGTGGCTGAAATTGCGGGTAAAATTGCGGGAAGCACTTCCAGTATCCGATATCATTTCGATCCTGAATATCCTGAAATGCACCGATTTGCTGATCTTTTTGATAACGGATTTATGAGAACACACCAACCTGATGGAAACTGGCTCTACGGAATGGATATGGCTGTTTTCCCTGAATACAGAGGATTAGGTGTAGCACGGAAATTATACCGTGCAAGGCAAAGTGTTGTCAGAGAATTAGGTTTAGAGGGGCAAGTGACGGTTGGTATGTTAAATGGATTTGCTACGTATTCAAATCATTATACTTTAGAAGAATATTATCAGGCCCTGGTTGAAGGAAAACTAAAAGATCCTACGGTTTCTGTACAGCAAAAAATAGGCTTTAAACTTTGTGGACTTATGAAAGAATATCTTTCAGATCCTACCTGCGGAAATGCTGGCGTTCTGCTGGTTTTGCCTCCCAGTGTAGATGTTTAACCCGTTCATTATCTCAATTTATATATGAAAAATATAAAACTTATCACCTCAGTTCCTGGACCAAAATCTCAAGAAATGATTGCCAGAAGAGCGGCAGCAACCCCCGCTGGATTAGCAAAATCAACAGAAATCGTAGTGGAAAAGGCTTCAGGAGGGCTGGTTTGGGATGCTGATGGTAATCAATTGCTTGATTTTGCCGGTGGCATAGGTATGATGAATCTGGGTCACAGACCCACAACTGTCGTTGAAGCCATCCATAGTCAAGCCGACAAATATCTTCATTCCTGTGCCTTGGTCACTACTTTTGAACCCTATGTAGCATTAGCAGAATTATTGAATAAGGTAACACCTGGGGATTTTCCAAAAAAGACCTTGTTAGCTGGTTCAGGTTCGGAGGCTGTTGAAAATGCTGTACAAATAGCAAGGTATTTTACTAAAAGACCAGGGGTCATTTGTTTCGAAGGTGGTTATCATGGCCGTACTCATCTGACTTTATCACTAACCAGTAAATATGGCTTGTTTAAAAAGGGATTTGGAAGTATGTCTTCTGATATTTATCGTCTGCCAGTGCCTAATTTGTACAGAATGCCGGCAGGTATGACCGAAGAAGAATATTTAAATTTTTCTATTCAACAACTTGAAAATGCCCTCATTGCTCAAATTGATCCTGAAGCACTCGCAGCCATTATCATTGAACCCGTATTGGGGGAAGCTGGCTTTATTTCCGTACCTGCTGTTTTCCTTCAAAAAATCAGGGAAATTTGTACTCGAACAGGTGCCATTATGATTGCTGATGAGGTGCAGTGTGGTTCCGGCAGAACAGGCCGTTTTTGTGCCATAGAACATAGTGGTGTGGTACCCGATATGGTCGTTCTGGCAAAATCAATGGGCGCTGGTATGCCCATAAGTGCCACTATTGGCAGAGCGGATATCATGGATTCAATACATCTTGGGGGCGTTGGAGGTACTTATGGGGGAAGCCCGCTGGCTGCAGTGGCTGCCATTGAAGCAGTAAAAATTTTGTCCTCCGAAGAATTTTTAGCAAATGCGACACTCTTTGGTCAAAAAATGGCTACTATCCTTGAGCCATGGATACAAAAATATCCACATGTCGGCGATGTAAGAGGATTGGGTGCCATGCGTCTGGTAGAATTTGTTAAAGATAAGGAAACAAAGGAACCATACCCGGAACTTGCTTTACAAATAATAAAAGATGCCGTCGCTCATGGTATTATACTTATTCGTGCTGGACTTTACAGCAATTGTATTCGCCTGCTTCCCCCTGTGGTGATGACCGATGAACAGTTACAGGAAGGGTTGCAGGTTTTGGAAGATGCCATAGCGCGCGCTCACAAAAGTTAGATAAATAGATGAAATATGGCTTTTCACTTATTTTATAACGCTACCTTTTTTCATTTGGATGAATCTGATCTTACATCCGATGCTATCATTGTTGAAAATGAGCTGATCATGGCCTGTGGAGCATATGAAGATTTGGCGATTGCCTGGCCCCAAGCGAAGCAGATAAATTTAAAGGGAACTTTTGTTTTGCCAGGTTTTAATGACGCACATATTCATCTCTGGAAGGTAGGAAGTTTAATGTCACATATCGTCGATCTGAGGGGATTCAATTCAAAGGAAAAAGTACTTGACGCGCTAAAATCTGCAGGTGAAAAAAATCCTCACAGGGATGAATGGATCTTGGCCAGAGGATTTAATGAAGCCATGTGGGAGGTACCTTCCTTACCTGATATACGCGATTTAGATACTGTTTTTCCTGACAGACCCTGTCAAATTATGCGCACCTGTGCCCATATTGTTATTGTGAACAGCTTCACCTTAAAACGGGCGGGTATTGACAAAGACACTCCAGATCCGGAAGGAGGTATGATTGGTCATTTTGAAAATGGAGAACCTAATGGAATTCTTTACGAATCGGCCTTAAAGCTCATTTCTGTCCTTATTCCTGAGATTACCGAAAAGCAATACAAAAGAATGATTCTGGATGCTCAGGAGGAATGTCTTGGAATGGGAATTACGTCCATTACAGATCCTGAAATTTATCAACCACAACTTAAAGCCTATGAAGAGCTTGAAAAAGAAGGGTTGCTTAAAATCAGGATTAATTTATTTCCCGTACATCTTCCTGCTTTGACCCCCGTAAAACCTAAAATCTCAAAGGGTAAATGCGACCGGAAA
>Ga0214921_10001818_pt1 | contig 35700 bp, 20 predicted proteins | sample LL1505_MetaG_FD_177992 | JGI IMG/M metagenome (GOLD analysis project Ga0214921, IMG submission 177992) | Freshwater microbial communities from Lake Lanier, Atlanta, Georgia, United States - LL-1505 | ecosystem: Environmental > Aquatic > Freshwater > Lake | place: USA: Georgia | collected... | reverse complement strand
GTGACAGTGGATTGGTAATCCATTAATAATATTATTATTTGATAATCAATAATTTATACTATTAAGTATTTTTTATGTCAAATAACAACATTATTATTAGCAGAATTTCAACAACTTTTGGAAGATAAAGAACGTGAGAAACAAGAGATTTTACAAGAAAAAGATAGAGAAATACAATTCAAAGAATATCAATTAAAAAAAAGTGATATTAAAAACAAAAAGCTTGAGTCAAAACTCGAAAAAAAGAAACGCGCGAGATATGAACAATCTCATAGTGTTTATATTATAAGCAATCCATCAATCAATGGTGTTTGCGAAAAAACGGGTAATAAGAAAAATTATTTTAAATTAGGAAAATCATCAAATAGAACTGGTCGTTTGTCTAATTATGGTTCTGGAGCACCAATGGATTATAATATCAATTACAGTAGAAAATTATCTTCTAAAAGAGAGGAAACTGCGATTGAAAATTTGATGATTATAATTTTTGATAATTATAGATGTATCAATGAAATTAAACAAAAGAGAGAATGGCTTGAAAATATAGATGGCGATGTTTTGAAAAAAGAACTCGATGTAATAATTGATTTTATGGAAAGTAGAAAGAAATTATATGATTTTGATAGAAATGAATATTGTATCAGTGAAAGTGAAAACGAAGAAAATATGATTGATGTTGAAGATCATAATGAAGAAATCGAGAAAAAACATATCAAAAAAGTTTCTCATTCGATTTCTCTACCAGCTCCATCAATTTCTCTTCCAGCACCTTCGATTTCATTTGATGACGATGATACCATTTTAATCGAAGACGATGAACCTTCAATAGAAATTCCTACATCAATTCCCGAACCTGTTATTATTCCAGCAGATGAAGAAGAAATGAATTTTGAAAATATCACAAAAAGAAACGTTGAATTGAATCCGCGAGATTTTGATAAATTCATCAGAGATTGTTGTGATGTTGGCGAAGATTTATTTACACCTAAAGGTGATTTAAGAAATGCATACAGGATTTGGTCAAATTGCACTATGAAAGATGTTGTAAAAGATTTCGATACATACTTAAATACAACATTTAAATCAGGTGCACAATTCATAGATAATAGTCGCCGAAATGTTTTTAGAGGTGTCAAACTAAATGATTTACAATTCGCACCATCTGTTCAAAATTTAGATTATGAAAAATTTATTACTGAAAGATGTTCAGTTCATTATGATAATAGAATAAGTTATACTGATTTTTATTCTTTATTTGAAGAATACAAACAAGAAACAAATCCAGAATATAAAGTTTCAAAAAATAGACAAAAAGAAATTAAAAAGTATTTAACTCATAAATTTATCGAAGGCCGTGTTTATATATCAACGCAAGAAAAATCAGGTGGATTATTCGGAGTCTATGGTTTAGGTCATATTTCAAATAATTTCGGGTTAAAAGCAGTCATTCGAAAAACAATGAAAGTCGGAGTTTATGATTCGACAACCAATGAATTACTTGAAAGTTTTGATTCTACATTGTTTGCAAGTCATAGCTTAAAAATTCCATTTTCAACTTTAGGAAATCATATACGATTAGGAAAAATAATTGATAATAAAATTTTTAAATTTATCGAATAATCTTACAAAAAATAATTTAAAATATTCTTATTTTAAATCATGAAAACAATTATTTTAGATAATTCCGATTATCAATGTTTCGTCGGTTCAAATGCGAAAGAAAACTGGCAACTTCTTTCAGAAAGTAATCCAACTGATATAATATTCCATTTACATTCATTTCCATCGTGTTATGTTATCCTAAAAAACGATTCCGACACTTTTCCAAATCCAGATATAATAACACAAACTGCGATAATTTGTAAAACAAATACAAAATACAAAAATTTAAAAGATATCAAAGTCGATTATACATTTTGTCGAAATGTCGAAAAAGGTAATCTCGTAGGCGAAATGATATATAAAAGTAATAAAAAAGTTTTTTGCGTCAAAATATAATTTAGAAAATAAAAAAATTGTTTTATTTATAAAATGACTGAAATCCTTATTGATATAATTGATTTTGTAAATGATGATAAAATGACTGCTGATGAACAAAATGCGATTCGTGAATTATATAATAGTATTTATTCTAAAAAAATCGATTCAACGAATATAGTTAGTTATGTTGTTTTGTTAATGAAAATTATAAATTCTCACAAGAATATAGCCAATGTAGATAAAAAGAAATTTGTAATTTTCGTTTTACAGAAATTTGTAGAACATAATATCACGAATCCCGATGAGGCGCAAATATTAAATAATTTTATAAATAATATATTACCAAATGTAATTGATACAATGATATCATTGGATAATAAAGAAATAATTATAAAATCGGAAAATTATGTTTCTACATTTTGTCAAAAAATAAAAAACAGTTTATGCTGTTTCGGTATGATATAACATACTAACATAATTCGTATCGTAATCATACAGATAACTGTCATATTTTTTAACACTTCTTGTCGGATTTGTTAATATTTCATATTTTGGAAGTGATGATGTTTCTAATAATTCTATAGCCATTTGTTTATCTGAAGATACCGCAGTCGTTGTATTTTCTTGAGTTGTCGTTGTTGGTGGAGTTGTCGTTGTCGTTGGAGGTATCTTTTCCACACTTTTCCATTTTCCTAGTGGTCTCGTCGTATTTTCTTGAGTTGTCGTTAAAAATGTTGTTGGTGGAGGTGTTGTTCCATATAATATTTCTATTACTGATTTTGTATCAGAAATTTCTGATTTTATGTTAATATTAGAATCTAAATCTATATTAATATATTCTGGAAAAGGACTTGTTGATGTAGGTGGTGGAGATGGTGCTGGTGATATAATTTCGGGTTCAATTTCAGGAGATGATGGTAATGGTTTTAAACCATATATTTCAGCAGCTGTTTTATGTTCTGATTTATTATCTGTTATTATTTCATTTAATTTTACATTTGATTCTATTGATTGTCTGACACTACTTTCAGATGAAACTTTAATTTCAATTGCTGTTGTCGGTGGAGGTGTCGTAGTTGTCGGTGGAGGTGTTGTAGTTGTCGGTGGAGGTGTTGTAGTTGTCGGTGGAGGTGTTGTAGTTTTTATTTCTTCAGAAGGTATCGTAGGTGGTATCGTAGGTGGTATCGTAGTTGATTGTTCAGAACTTTTAAAAAGTGCTAATATTTGTTTATTAAATATTACAAATAATACTAATGATACAACTGCTATTATTAAAATTATATTCATTTATTTATAAATATATCTTAAAAAAAAATTAAAATTTAAAAATTAATTTAAACAAAAAAATTATATCAATATAATGGAACCCGAAATTGAAGACGGAAATGTCGAATACAAATTAAAATTGGATAAGTCATCAGATGATAGAATCAAAGAACTTATAACACAGATGAGATATAGATGCGAGCAAGGTGAAGGTGAATGTTTTTACAATCTTGGTGTCGAAGATAATGGTGCATTGTTTGGATTAACAGATGAAGAATACGAAGAAACGATAAAGATATTAAATATAGTTGCTGAAAAAAATAATTATTCTGTTCAAATTCTTACAAAAACACCGGTAAAAAGCACAACAAAAGTTATTAAAAACGTGTATGAAGTCCTTATTCGTGAAAATACTTCAAAATATATTGATATTAAAGTATGTGTAGCAGGTTCGGTCGACTGTGCAAAAAGTTCCACATTAGGCTCGTTGGTTACAGGACAATTAGATAACGGTAGAGGATTATCGCGAATGTCCGTTTTCAATTATGTCCACGAATTAAAAACCGGACGTACATCATCAATTTCTCACGAGATACTTGGATATGATCACAAGGGAGCGATAGTGAATTATCAAAGTATTAATAAATTATCGTGGAATGAAATTGTTAGTCGTAGTTCAAAGATTATTTCATTTTTTGATTTGGCCGGTCATGAGAAATACCTTAAAACGACGATATTAGGGTTATCGACATCAATTCCAAATTTATGTATGATAATGATTTCGGCAAATAATGGAATTTCTAAAATGACACGCGAACATATTTTTTTATGTTTGACGTTAAAGATTCCATTTATTTTTGTAATCAGTAAAATCGATTTATGCGATGATAGAAAGAATGTTTTAGATGAAACAATACAAGGAATTAATAAATTATTGAAACATCCGACTGTGCGAAGAATTGCGATTCATGTAAAGAATAATGAAGATATTATATTAAGTGCGAAGAATATTTACAGTAATAGTATCACGCCAGTTTTCCAAATTAGCAATGTTACAGGAAAAGGATTGAATGATTTGCGGATGTTTTTCAATATCGTAGGGAAAAAACCGATACCAGAAAATGAAAATACCGATAGCGTTGAATATTTTGTTGATAATATTTTTCAAGTAAAAGGTGTTGGAGTAGTTCTTGGAGGTCATTTATTATCCGGAACGATTAAAGTATCTGATAATCTATTAATAGGACCATTGAATGATGGTAAATATGAAAGTGTTACGGTGAAATCGCTTCATTCAAAGAAGGTTAATGTTCAATCCGTATCATATGGAGGGTATGTTTGTGTTGCATTGAAGAAAATTGATAAGAAGATAGTAAGAAAAGGGATAGTATTGATATCACCGAAATCGGAGCAGATATCAGTTTCTACATTTTACGCAAAGATAAATGTGATGAGGTCGCATGCGACAACGATTAAAGTAGGATATGAGCCGTTGTTGTGTATTAATTCCATAAGACAGACAGTTCAAATATTGGAGATTAAAGAAAAGAAAAATGCGAGAAATTTAGATAAAATAGAGGATGATAATATATTAAGAACGAATGATTCGGCAATTGCAAAGTTGAAATTTAAGTATCGACCAGAATATTTGAAAAGCGGGACGCGATTCATAATGTGCGAGGGAAATTTGAAAATTGTCGGAGAAATAATGTGAAGTAATATTTTAATATGTCTGTAAAGACAATGGTCAGTAGGTTAGAGCGCTCGGCTGTTAACCGAGATGTCGCAGTTTCGAATCCTGTATAGAACGATTTTTTTTCATATAACAATAATATGAAAAAAATTAACATCCATTGGACTGATATTTTTTTATTAACTTTAGCAATTCTTTGCGAATTGCTCTGCGAATTTCATTAAAATCTAACAATGATTTTTGTTTTTATATAAATTCAACTTTTTATTAAAAACCGTTATTATATTTATTTTGTAAAAGATTAAACCATTTTTTTATATCATCTACTGTATAATCTTGATAATACATACTATAAATAAATGATTCTAAAAAATCGGCGCACCATATTGTATCATTTTCATAAAAAGGATCATAACCATATAAAATCTTATTATAATCACCTCCTAGAGGTATCATAGTAGCACCTATATTAAATAAATTTAATAATTGAGATTTAATGCATTTAACACAAGTAATTTGACCAAGATATGCATTACTTGTATGATATATTTTTTTAGGATCTTCTCTCAATATTTCAAATAATATAATATCACCTTTGTATTCAAAATTATCACTAGTGAAATTTTTTAAACTATCAATTAATTTAGTGTTATATTTTAAACGTTTTTCGACGTATTCTTTTTGTGATGATGATTTATCTTTCTTTTCAAAATAATTATCAAATTCGTATTCTAATTTTTTTATAAAAAAAGATTTCAATTCTTCATTTTTTCTATTAATGATTTTAGAATCAGTATTTATAATTTTATATGTGTCTAAAAATTCACCATTCGTAAATACAAAATGAAGAAAATCTTTATTATATGATTTTAACGTTTCATTTATATTTAAAGAATTAAATATTTCATCTATATTTTTCTGAATCAAATTTTTTCTTTCGTCGATATTAGATATTGTCAAGTCATATTCAATTTGTTTTAATTTATTTAAATGGTTTATAAATTTTTCTTTTATAATTTTATTTGTTATATCAATTTTTTTTACAATTTTACGTGTCATATCAATGCTTTTGTTAATACCTTTGTATTTAATATTATTGCATTTGCTTTCTTCCAATAATTTTTCTTTAAATAATTTTTCTTTAATATAATTTTCTTGATTCCTTTTTTCTTTTTTCTTTGGTTCCGTATAAATGTTATCATACTCTGGATTTATATCTCCAATTTCAATTTTTGAATTATATTTTTTGGGTTTATATTTTGATTCATTTATTATTGTACTCTTTTTTATTTCCCTATATTTTTCATTGTATTCTTTTAATTTTTTATATGTATCATCGTTATCGATCATAAAAGCTATAGAATCGATAATTTTATTATTTTCTTTTATCGCGTTAACAATATCGTTTTCTTCCGCAACTTTTATGATATCGTAATTATTTATATTTGCTTCTATTAATTTAATAAAATGATTATCAATATTTTTTTTATCGTTATTCATTAATAATTTAATTTTGTTGATATCGTTTTTATCTTTATTAGGTTCAAAAACAAGTTGGTTTATTAAAAAATCTTTGAATTTATCATTAACATCAAATGTATTTAAAAATATATATAATATTTCGTAATCACAATGTTTAAATGAATCATATGATTCTTCATCAAAATCTTTATCTATTTTTAATTCTTTCGTTAATTCTATGTATTTATTCAATATTTCAATATTATTATTTTTGATAATATATTCTAATACATTTTTTTCACTGCTTTTATTGTATAAATATTCAAACATATAAATATCAGAATTTTCACAAGAATATAATAAAGGTGTTAAATTATCGTTATTTTTTACAGATAAATCGATAATATAATTATCAATAATATATTTTACACAATCATACATATTATTTTCAATCATGTAAAAAATTAATTTATTACCATTTGATATTTCGGTCGATAGCCATGATATATAACTATATTTTTTTTGATCCAAAAATGTTTGTATTGTTTCTTTTTTATAAAAATTTAAAACTGTAAAAAAAAGTTCTGTGTCTTTACAGTTAAATAATATTTCAATAAATTTATCTTTTATAATTTCTTTTTTCGAATTATCGAAATAATTTTGTAAAAAATATTCTACTATATCTCGTAAAGAGTATTTACAAGAATCAGATAAATAATTTGAAACTTTATCTTGGTTTAAAAATTTATCACAAATAATTCCGTTTTTCACAAATAAAAAAAATAAATCAGAATATTTTCTGTTAATGATATATTCTATAATATCATAATGTTTTTCAATATCTTTATCTTTTATTAATATTTTATTTAAATATTTACCACTATCTGCATCTCTTTTTACTGATTCGTTATATTGTTTTATAATCATTTCGCATAGTTTATCATAAATATTAACATCACATGCAATTTTAAAAATATTTTCAACTATATATTGATCAATATTTGTTTTAAGATTTGTACAATCATTTTTGATTTTTTTTATAATACGTTTAATATAATCATTAGAAGGGTAAACATCAAACAAAAATATACCTGATTTATCAAAAAAATTAATATAGTCAGGTACAATTGAATATTTTATCAAGAAAATTATCGCTGTTTTTTTGATATTAATATCCATATTAATATATTTATTTAACATAATTATTAAATATATACTCCAAGTAAAATTAATTGTTGAAGAATGATAACTGTTGCCATGAATTTCAACGTCATCATATTCAGCGTCATATTCTTCTGCAATTTTATACCATTCATTTGTTACCTCATTAATATTAAATTTACATTTTAAACTTGTTTCAATTCTTGTTGTTTTTGAGAAACGTCTGAACATTTGTATATCAATTAGTTCTTTTATAACTTTGGGGAATAAATCATTAGATTTAAATAACCCACTAATCATAATAATTAAATTATTTTTATTTTTATCATTTTTTTTAAAATCTTCTAATAAAGAAAAGTATAACAACCATAACAACATAGAATGTGATTCAATATTACCATCAATATTGTTTACTCTAGATTTTCTTGTACTTTTTCTTGTAGATTTTTTGAAGGATCTTTTTCTTGTAGATTTTTTGAAGGATCTTTTTCTTGTAGATTTTTTGAAGGATCTTCTTGTAGATTTTTTGAAGGATCTTTTTCTTGTAGATTTTTTGAAGGATCTTTTTCTTGTAGATTTTTTGAAGGATCTTTTAATCATTTTTATAATAATAAATATTTTTTTAAAACTTTAGTTTTAAAAACCTAATATCTTTTCTTTTAGTCAATTTTCTTATTTATAATTGGATAGCTCGGTTCAAGTGCGATACCACAAATACCTTCTTTTGCATTTGAATTACGTCCAATCAAAATATATCCATTATCTCCCCAAGATGCTCCCCAAGAATTCTTTACTTTCCAATAATCTTTTCCATCTTTAGTTCCATATCCCACAACTAAAACTCCGTGGTCTAATTGAGTCCCGCATGATTTAGAATCCATAACTCCAGAACTATAAAACTGAAAAACAGATGTATCAGCTTCAATCGCTACTGAAACTGGTTGTAGCGATACCGCTTGCAACAATGCCGTTTCATTATTTGCAGGGACATCAACAAATGAATCAATTTTTGTTTGTGATTTGCACTTTTTACATTTTCCATCTGAAGCGGTATATGAGTAATCTTTTTCTAAACAAATACCTTTATCCTTAATATAAGACATTGCATCACTCATTTCACCTCCATTGCATCCTTCATTACCATAAGAACCAGAACAATCGACCAACTGTTGTTCACTTAATGAAACTAATTTTCCGGTAGAGAGAAAATATGCACTTTCTACTGAACCAGTTGTTGAAAATGCCCAACAACTACCGCATTGTTTTTGGTCTTTAACTGGTGTTACGGCTCCTTTAGAAACCCAATCCAATTCAGAAGGAGAAATGATGGAATTATCGAAATTGGTATAATTTTTATCTTGTAAATTACGAGAATAACAAAAATTGTGCGATTTGAATTCAGATGCAGTTAAATCAGCGAATTTATTAATAGCCATTCTCCAAGAAAGATTTTGTTCGTTATGTTGATTAATGATATTTAAATTATTTTCAAAGATTGAATATCGGTGTAAAAAATCATCAATAAAATATTGCTTATTATGAGTTTTTGCAAAATTGATAAATTGTTCATAATATGAATCATTGATAGTCAATGAATAACATAAAGAAGAAAAAGAGAGATATAAGAGAGTTTTCATTTTTTATTAATAAATTTTTGTTTTTAAATTACTTTTACTTTGTTTTCGTTTACTCTGTCTTCGTTTACTTTGTTTTCGTTTACTCTGTCGTCGTTTACTTTGTTTTCGTTTACTCTGTCGTCGTTTACTTTGTTTTCGTTTACTCTGTCGTCGTTTACTTTGTTTTCGTTTACTCTGTCGTCGTTTACCATCAGCAGTTCGTTGTTTTTTTACTGGACGTTCATATGTATTTTCAAAATCATATTTTTGAGTATTTAATTTTTGATTTATTATTTTTAATGCATCTTCGTAATTTTTTTCTAATGAAAATGTTTCATTATTAATTTTAGTTATATTATAAAAACTTTTATTTTCACTATATACAATATTACAAATTTCCAGATATGGATATTCTTTTCCATGACGCCCGCAATCTGTTAATATAAATTTTAATTTTTTTTCATCAATATAATTTATTTTATCTTCAGAATTATGTCCTAATACATAAATATAATTTTCAATAAATTGTTCTCTCAATCTGTTTATGTTTTTTAATACACAAAACCTATTCCATATTGGTGAAAATGATTGACTATTTGAATTAATTTTTTTAAATATTTCAGTATAATCATTAACCATATATTCTTTTTCATAATCATTGTATAATTTTTTTGGATTTAAATTTAATATCGCTATAGTGGAATTATTATCGAAATCTATTTTTGGTATCCAATTACTTCTTATTCTTATTTGATTATTAATATTTTCTATATATTTTTCTAAACCAGTTTTATCTGAAATTTTAAAGTAAGTATTAGTTTCAGATATAAAAGAGTTTAACAAACCCGCATGTGATATAATTAAATTATTAAATAATATTATAAAATTTCGTCGTCTTATTATTTTCGCATATTTTCCATTATGCAAAAAAAAATCTTTTCTTTCCTTTAAATATTCCGTTATATTATCTAAATTATCTGGTAAAGTTTTATCTAAATTTTTAACAATAGTGTTAATATCAAGTTTTTTTTCTGCCTCTGATTTAAACATTGATAAATTAACATATGTAAAATATTTTTCTATATTCATAATTTCATGATTCCCCAATATAGATAGTACGTGATTTTTTGATATAATCGATAAATAATCCATGAAAAGCATCAAAAATATATCGTGTGTATAATATTTATATTTATTTATATTTTTTCTATTAAAAAATGATAATTTCGGTAAAAATGTGTTTTGTGGATTTCCATCTTTATCCCTATATTGATAATTAGAACTTCTTCCATTATCTAATTGGTCTCCGCATTGAATTATAAATACTTTTTCTCTTGCAATCCATTGTAAATCTTCATTTATAAATTTTTTAGAGAGCAACCAATTATAAAGAAGATTATAATCACCTTCTAAATCACCTATTATGTAAACTTCACAATCAGGTTCACTAATAATACATGGTTCATAATCAACATTTAAAGTCCCCGTTTCAATATAATTTTCAAAATAGTCGTAGAAATCTTTAGGTATAGTTTTTGGAACATTTTTATCATAATCATTAAATAAAATTTTCTGTTTTGATTTTTCTATTATTTCATTTATTTGATTTTCTGATAATTTTTTCTTTTCAACTAAAAAGTTTTTAAATAAATCTAAAATTTTAAAATTTGAATTTTTAATTGCAATACTAATTGAATTATATCCATCTTTATTTTCTAAATTAAAATCTATATCATCTTCTTTTAATAAAAGATGATTAATAATTGCATCTTGTTTTTCATTTAATGATTCCATTAATATATCATTACCTTTATTTGTTTGGTGTTTTAAATTATTTATACCATATTTTTCGTAGAATTTTATAAAAAAATTAGAATCAAAATCTAATAATGAAAAAAAAGATGTTTTATTATATTTAGTAACATTATTTGGATCCACATTTATCAATTTATTTATTATTTGTTCTGTTTCATCTTTTTTTTCATGTTCATAATCTAAAAAAATATCAAGAATTGTTTCATTATCATTATTTTTAACATTTTGATCAAATTCCGGATATCTATGTAATAAAAAATTTAAAATAGATGTATCTTTTTTACTTGCAGAAATCATAAATATATTTTCACCTTTATCATTTTTTTCTTGTGGATCGTATTTAGGGTATTTATCTAAAAAAAATTTTAACATGTCTATAATATTTTTTCTGGCACAAAACATAAATATATTTTCACTTCCCTCACTTTTATCATTTATATCAGTTATTATATGATTTTTATACGTTGTAAATACTGAATCTTTATTTATATCATATTGTTTTAAAAATTCCTTTATTGTTATCTCCATTTATTATAAAATGAAAAAAATAATATTGTTAAAAAAGAAAAATGGTTGTAATTGATGAAAATTTCGATGTTTGTAAAATTCATAAATATATAAAATCCGTTAAAACATTACGAACAGGAGCAAGTCCTACAGATGCATGGATAATAAAATTCAAAAATAATGTTTATGACAAAAAGAAAAAAATTCAAAAAGCGTTTTTAAAAATTTATTCAAATTTGTCTTTTTTTGATAATAATGATTATTCTAATGAATATTTAAAATATGCAGTCCAAGGTTTGAATTATGAAACAAAAGTTTATAGAGATATCATTACTCCAATTGTGAATTATGATATTTGTCCGAATTTCATACGGTCTCTTGGTAGTGGAACTATGTGCGCATATGATAATTTATATGATATGTTATATGGTAAATATGAAAAGAAATCGAGTCCGGAAAAAATCAAAAAAAAGTTGAAACGTAGTATTACAAATAACATTTTAAGTTATGATTTATCTAACATTAATTTCGATGAAACAAATAATAAATATGAAAATATTGACAAATATGATTTTGATAATTTACAATTTGATATCAATTTAACAGAAACATATGATAATGTTAATAATTTCCACGATATATTACGAAAACCGGATATTCAAGAAAGGAATATTTATAATATATTATTTCAAATATTCGTGGCTTGTTATACAATGTCGTTAACAAAAATGACGCATAATGATTTACATTCTGGAAATATAATGGTTCGGACGTTAGACAAACCACGAATGCTTGTTTATTTTGTTAATAAACGAAAATATGTTTTAAAGGTAAAATATTTTGTTCATATTTATGATTTTGATAGAGCGTATGTAAAACGTCTTGGGGATAATAAATCGTTAGATATGTATGATATTTATTCTCAAGATAATGTATTTGTTGAAAACAAAGATATGATGAAAATATTATGTAGCGTATATAAATATACCGGAAATAAATCATATCTTCGAAATTTAACAAATAATGAAAGTGATATAAAACGGTTAATAAGAATTTATGAGGAAGGTTGTAATTTTCAAGTGGAAAAAAAAGTTCCAGTAAAACGTTCATTTTTCAAAAATTATAATTCGGCTGAAGATATTTTATATAATCTTGCGGAGAATTTGTCAGATATAAAAATAGAGAAAATCGAAGATATTAAAGATAGTGTATATATTTGTGATAAAGAATTATTTAATAATGACGGAAGTATTATTAAAGAAAATGTTTTAGAATTAAGAAATAAATTAATTTCAAAATTGAAAGGTGAGATAACAATAAAATCTCCTAAACGTTCATTATCAAGAAAGTCTAGACGAAAAATTTCAAATTACAGTAGATAGATGTGAATTATAATATAACACATATATTTTCATTTTTGTATATCATTTGATTGTTTTTATGTTTTTTGCAATATTCCGGATTCGAATAATATTGATAATTATATTCAGCTTCATTTTTACAATCAAATATCATACATTTCATTTTATTTTATTTAGATGATATAAATTTTTTAAATCGGATAAAATTTATATCAGGAGATTTTTTTTAAAAACTTTTTTCATTGTTTTTTTTGAAATGAAAAATCCAAAAAATAATTCATTTCAAAAATAAAAATTTTTTATTTCTAAAATTTAACTTTTTCTAAAAACATTTTTCCGGAAAAACTTTTGCAGAAAATGTTTTTAGCGGTTTTATAGGATTTCTAAAAATCCGTCCACACACACACACAATTTTTGAAAATTTTTATTTTTAAATTAGATACACTATTTTTTAAGTCTATCGAGAATTTATAAAACTAAACTATTTTACAGTGTATAAAATGCGAAAAATTAACAAAAAAGTGATTAATTAATCAAAAAAGTGATTAATTAATCAAAAAAATGATTAATTAATCAAAAAAATGATTAATTAATCAAAAAAATGTTAATCAAAAAATGTTAATTTAAAATTATGTTTTTACATAATAAAAATGGATCTCGAATGTGAATTTTGTGTTAAGACTTTTAGTAATATCAGTAATCTTAGATATCATAAAAAGACAAATAAAAAATGTCAAATTATACAGAAACAAAAAGTGGATCAAAAAGTCGATGAAATTGAAACATTTAATTGTTCTTTTTGTAATAAAACATTTACAAAACAAACAATTAAAACACATAATAAAACATGTAAAAAAAAATTAAATGAAGAAATTAAAACTTTACAAATTGAAAATAATGAAATTAAAAATGTATTATCTGAAAAAGATGAACAAATAGAAAAACTATTATCTGAAAAAGATGAACAAATAGAAAAACTATTATCTGAAAAAGATGAACAAATAGAAAAAATAAATGAAAAAGATGAAGAAATAAAAAATTTAAAGTTACGTATAATGGAATTAGAAATTGAAAATAGAATATATTTACAAGATCGCGAAATTGTTCAGAAATTGGCTATGCAACCTAAAACAAGTACAAATAATAATAATAAAATAAAAGTTAATAATTTCTTTGACGATCCAGAACGTATAAAGCAACTGATTGATGAAAAATTGAATAAAGATTATGTTTGTGATGGTCAGAAAGGTGTTGCTTTGTTTGCTGTTAACACAATGTTACAAGACGATAATAACAATAAAAATTATATTTGTTCTGATATAAGTCGTTATATTTTCAAATTTCAGAATAGTGAAGGAAATGTCGAAAAAGATGTTAAAGCATTGAAATTGACAAATATGTTAATTGATGCAGGTATATCAAGTAAATCATATACAGTTGCGCAGTCTTTATGGACAGACAAAGATGGAAAAATAGATGCTAATAAATTTGAAACATATAGTCCGTATATATATCAAATAGCAACGATGCAACTTGATAATTCGATTTTTAGAAATGAATTAGCATGTTTAACATCTTCATAAGTTTTTTATAACAAAATTGTTATAAAAATGTTTTTTTAATATTTATATGATATTGGTGTCATATAAACTTTTTCTATCCATTTTGCAAAAATCAAAACTCTTGTTCCAAACAAAGTCGGTTGCATATTATTATGTGCTTGGTTTCCACCTGTATTTTGAGTCGTAAAAGTATGTGTATGATTTGGAACAGCATCTATTGCCAATGCTACCGGTGTTATTTTAGTATTGACTTCTCCATTTGTAATATCTGTAGTAATTGTTGTTCCTAAACTATTTGCTACTGCAAGACCTGTAGCAGGGTCTGCAAATGTTCCAGAACCACCAGAAGCATTACTTGTATGTGTATGTCCTCCTGCTCCGTCTGTTGTACCAATATGATAATGTGAAGGTATTTGGTCGGTAGTCAATGTTTCAGTTTCAGTACCAACGGCTTGACCCATAGTACGAATTGTTAATTCGGAATCACCTTCAGATGGTCCGAACATACCGATAACTCGAGAAGTGAAATCAGGGACATTAAAATATCCGGCGCCGGTAGAACCAAAATTTGTCCCAATAACATTGTATAAATCTCTATATTCTGATATAGATAAAGATTGACCATTGCATAATAACCATCCATTAATTTCTCCACCTAATGATAATTTTAAATCACCGATTTGTAAAGCAACATGTCTTTGATATTCCGGTAATTGATTATAATTTAAATCAGTACCTACTTGTGTATTAAATGTATTTTGAACTTTGAAATCTGATAACGACATTTATTATAAACAAAGTTTTTTTAATTTTTCTTTAACTTTGTTTTTAAAGAATTCTCGTCAATTCTATTTTCTGGTTCAACATATTCAAGACCAACATAAGAAAAAATATCTTTTTCGGTTTTCAAATCTTTTACTGGTGGTGTGAATCCGTGTTCATTCAAACTTAATCCGTTTGTCAAGCAATGTTGTCGAAATGCTACATTAAATTTTGCTGAACCGGTAAAATATAATTTCATAAATGGATATTCTTCTTCTGTATTTCGTATTAAATCGATTCGACGATGTTTTGATGACGTGTTTAGAGAACAAATACCAAGCATTTTTTTATCACCACGCGCTAAAACGTATTTTATATAATTTTTACGAATGAGGTTGTCGATAAATTCATTAAATTCAGTGATATCCATACACAACATAACATCTATATCACCACTTGATGATTCTTTACGACGAAAACTTCCGACAATTTCGCCTTTTTTAATTATTTTTTGATGTTTCAACATTTCGGAACGTGGTATTCTTTCTAAAAGGTCTTCGTAGAAGCGTAAACCAATTTTTTGAGAATTTGTAAGAATCGATAAATCTTTTTCAGATTTCATTCGTAAATCGTTGATACTTGATATTTTATGAATATTGATTAAATCATTTGCTTTTTTTGGACCAACGCCGTAAATTTTTAATAAATCTTGAAAAAGGTGTCCTTCAACATTTCCTTTAAATTCTTTTACGATTTCTTTTAATTTTGCTTTAATGCTTTTACCAGCACCTTCGATATTTTCGATTTGCTCGTAAGAAATAATCGGAATTGTTATATTTTCTATATTTTTTATAACTTTATCGTATGCGCGAACCTTGAATGTTTCTGCATTGATTTGCGCTTCGGTTTTATATTTTGTTAACGCAATGATAATATTTTTCTTCAAATCCATTTTAATTTATAAGATTTTTCTTATAAATTTATTAAACGGCTCCTGCTCCTGCACTTGATGGTAATTCATAACTCATTATTCGTTTAATATGAAAAATTATTGGTAAATCTGGGGGGAGTCTATTAATTTGAACAATATTATAAGTATTATCATTAAGATGTTTTTTAATTTGAATATTTTCATAATAATCAGTTCCGGTTGCTCCACCAGTAGGTTGTGTGTTATTACGTCGAAATTTTTCTAATGTAATATTATTGAAATGTTTGGTGGTACTAAAATCAGTAAAAATTTCTCGGAAATCTTGTTTTTGTTGTTCGCTTAAAAAACCATTGTTTCCTGTACCGACAATTTGCGCACCATCGTTAATTCGTCGTCTCATGCTTCGTCTTCTTTTACTTCTCTTGGATTTCTTCGATTTTTTACCTAAAATTCGTCTACAAGACGGATGTCTTTTGCGAACTTGACTATAAGCGACTGCAATAGCTTGTGCTTTATTAGCGTAAATTCCTTCGCGAATGTTAATTCCGATTTTTTTACCCAAAAGAGCTTTACATCTTTTACTGCGCTTGCTACGACGTTTACTTCTGCGTCTTTTTCCATCGCTTTTTTTAAACATTTTTCTTTAAATAAATATTTTTATTTTTTTATTCATAAAGTCCTAAATTCATATATTTATGAAATGATAAAGAATATCTTTTATCTTTAACTCTTTCTTTAAATCGTGTTCAAATTCTTTTTGGAAATTTCCACTCATATGTAAAACGTGTCCATGTATTAGTGGTATTTCTGTGATTTTATTATGACTGTCAAAAACTCTAAAAGTTCTTGTAGCGCCATAAGAAATAATCAAAACGCCTACTGTTGGATGATTTTTACTATCACGATGCTTCTCGATAAATTGATTACCATTATCATATTCATTTACTAAAACGCCATTAAAATCGGTTTCAAATTTTTCATTTATCATATTTAACAATATTTTTAAAGATGAGATAAAAGTTTAGTTTTTGAAATTTCCATTTTTCCATATAAATAAGTTCCGTTAAATTCATCGGAAAAAAATCCGACTTTTCTATAACGATGAACACCTAATTTATTATTTTCTATTTCTTTTATGCAATTATCTAATAATTCTAGATCGTCAAATGAATAAAGTTTAAGAAAAGATGTAGGTGTTTCAATTTCTGTTTTTATCAACGGAAGCATTTTTATTATATTTTTTTTCATATTTTTCTTTATATCATTCATATACTATTTCTTAATTTTTTAATTTTATATTTGAATATATTAAAATGGATTTCAAAATAAATGATACAACATTAGAAACGATAATCGAACGAGTAAAATATGAAGTCATTAGATTAATCCCAAGTTTAACAGGTCCTACTGGACCAATCGCAAATGTTGGTGTTTTATTGGAAGATGGAACCCTAATAAATGATATCATACCCGATAATGATAGTACTTATTCATTAGGTACACCTTCTTTAGAATTCAGTAATATTTTTTCTCATACTATCTATATTAACGGTATTCCGATAACATCTGATGGAAATATCATAAATCTTCCCGCTGGAACAATGATTGGTGGTGTTACTATCGGTACAATAAAAATATTAGGTGAAAAAGCATCTCCATTAGATTTACCGCCAACTGCAACAATTGGTGATGCTTATATAATCGGAAGTGATTTATGGGTCTATTCTACTTTTTCATCATGGACTAATATAGGACAAATCGCTGGTCCACAAGGTCCCGTCGGTCCGACAGGTCCGACAGGTTCAACTGGTCCATCGGGTCCTACAGGTCATACTGGATTTACAGGTTCACGAGGACCAACTGGTCCAACAGGAAATACTGGACCACAAGGTCCAACTGGTGTAGCATATCAAACTACTGGTTCGATAGAATTAGGTGATTTTGCTAATGTCGGACCATTTAATTTTATATCTTCAATACCAAATGTTGAACTTTGGTTAGATGCATCTACATTATCAGGAACATATCAAACAGCAGATCCAATTAATGCATGGCCAAGTTATGTTAATGGACACGTTGCTACATCTCCGTTATCAGGAAACAGACCTTTATATATTCAAGGCGCGCTTAATAATAAGGGTATTGTTTCTTATGTAAAAGGACAATATAGTACGATACCATCATTTCCAGTAAATAGGTCAGGAATTTCCGTATTTTTACTTTATTATCCAATCAAACAAAATGTTTCAAGTCCAATGATTTTTGCACAAAGTACAACATCTTCGGAGAATTTTTATACTCTCGCCAGTTATTATCCAAGTTTATTAAATAATTATAATGTTAGTCAATATAATAATAATGGAGATTATATTTCTAAATTTAAACAAGGATTTCAAGCAACTGTAGAAGATACGTGGCAATTGCTTGAATTTATTTCAATGGATCCAAGTAATACAAATTTTATTACTTCTTATATAAATGGAGTAAAAACATATGGTGTTGATTATTTAGGTCCGTCATCAGATTATAGTGGAGCATATAATTCTACATTATTTATTAATTCTTATAATGGTAATATAACATTTGCCATAGCTGCCTGTATTGCTGAAATGGTTGTTGTTAATAGAAGTGTAACAGAAAGTGAAAGACAACAAATAGAAGCAGAAATTTGTTGGAAATGGAGATTAGAATCTTTAATTTCTACTGACAACCCCTATTATAACGGTCCCATACCTATAAAAATTTCAAATATTCAAGAAAGATTGAGTATCCAGCTGATAAATTCTTTTTATATCAATGCATTGCAATATTTTGATTATTATTCTAGTCCACTACGTGTTGTAGCATATAATACTTCTACAAAAGAATTATGTTTTACCGATGTTCTTGGACCTACTGGACCTACTGGTTTTACAGGGTACACAGGTTACACAGGGTACACAGGATATTCCGGCTATACAGGATATTCCGGTTATACAGGGTATTCAGGGTATACAGGCTATACAGGCTTCACAGGCTATACAGGCTTCACAGGGTACACAGGTTATAGTGGGTATACAGGTTATAGTGGGTATACAGGTTATAGTGGATATAGCGGGTACACAGGGTATACGGGTTATAGTGGGTACACAGGGTATACAGGATATAGTGGGTACACAGGGTATACAGGATATAGTGGGTACACAGGGTATACGGGATATAGTGGGTATAGTGGGTACACAGGGTATACGGGATATAGTGGGTACACAGGGTATACTGGGTACACAGGGTACACGGGGTACACAGGGTATACTGGGTACACAGGGTATACAGGACCAACAGGAGGAGCAACGGGACCAACAGGGCCAACGGGAAATATTGGACCTACCGGATTAAGAGGACCAACAGGACCATTAGGTGGAGGAACTGGACCAACAGGACCAACGGGATCATTTGGAGGAACTGTTTTATATAATTTGGCACCAGCAACAGGAGGTGTTATAAATTTAGGAACAACAGGATTTCCTTTCAAAGCGGTATATTTAACGGATTCATTATATCTACAAAATGCAAGAATAGAATATAAAAATGGAAATATTTATCTACCATTTGGAACAACGATTGGTGGAATTTCCCCTGGAACAATTGTAATTAAAGGATTATTATCTGACCCTTCTCAACTTCCTATAAATGCGCTTGTAGGAGATGCATATGTTATAAATCAAGAATTGTATATTTGTTCTACCGCTCCAAACACATTTACTAATATTGGTACTTTTCTGGGTTCTACAGGAGCTACGGGAGCACCCGGAAAAGGGACTACCGGTTTTACAGGGTATACAGGCTATACAGGATATACGGGAGATACAGGTCCGACTGGATTTGGTACTACCGGTTATACAGGATATAGTGGGTATACAGGGTATACAGGATGGACTGGATTCACAGGGTACACAGGCTATACAGGATTTACTGGGTACACAGGCTATACAGGATTTACGGGTTTCACAGGGTACACAGGGTTCACAGGGTTCACAGGCTATAGTGGGTATACAGGATTCACAGGATATACGGGTTTTACAGGGTGGACAGGTTTTACAGTGTACACGGGGTATACGGGTTTTACAGGTTTTACAGGGTACACGGGGTATACAGGGTGGACTGGTTTTACAGGGTACACAGGTTATACAGGATTTACAGGGTGGACTGGATTCACGGGGTACACAGGGTATACGGGATGGACTGGATTCACAGGGTACACGGGTTTCACGGGATGGACTGGATTCACAGGGTACACAGGGTACACAGGATGGACTGGATTTACGGGGTACACAGGGTATACGGGATTCACAGGGTACACGGGGTATACGGGGTATACGGGATGGACTGGATTCACAGGGTATACGGGGTACACAGGGTATACGGGTTTTACAGGTTTTACAGGGTACACGGGGTATACGGGGTGGACTGGTTTTACAGGGTACACAGGTTATACAGGATTTACAGGGTGGACTGGATTCACAGGGTACACAGGTTATACAGGGTACACAGGTTTTACAGGGTACACGGGGTATACGGGATGGACTGGTTTTACAGGGTATACGGGGTATACGGGGTGGACTGGTTTTACAGGGTACACAGGTTATACAGGATTTACAGGGTACACAGGGTATACGGGATTTACTGGATTTACAGGGTTCACAGGGTATACGGGATGGACTGGATTCACAGGGTACACAGGGTTCACAGGATTCACAGGGTACACAGGGTATACGGGGTATACAGGGTACACAGGGTACACAGGATGGACTGGATTCACGGGATTTACTGGATTTACAGGGTTCACAGGGTATACGGGATGGACTGGATTCACAGGGTATACAGGGTACACAGGGTACACAGGATGGACAGGATATACAGGTCCGATTGGACCAACAGGATATACAGGACCAACAGGAGTAACAGGACCTATGGGTTCTATAGGTCCAACAGGAATATCAGGTCCAATGGGATCAATAGGTCCAACAGGAATAACAGGATCAACTGGGGTAACAGGATTCACAGGGTATACGGGATATACAGGATGGACTGGACATACGGGACCAACTGGACCAACCGGACCAATTGGTCCAGTTGGTGCTACAGGTCCAATTGGTAATACAGGTAGTACAGGATATACGGGTGCAACAGGATGGACAGGACATACGGGATTCACAGGTCCTACTGGACTCATAGGTCCAACAGGTCCAACAGGTCCTGTAGCATCAGCAGGATTTATAAATGTCACCAATGGGGTTTATTATTCTGATTATGTTTATTGGGATTCATTAACAACATCTTGGAAAACTGAAAGCGGTGGATATGTTCATTTAGGTAGTAATGCTGGACAGTCAAATCAAGGAAGTTTTGCTGTTGCTATAGGTGTACAAGCAGGAAATCAAACACAAGGTATAAATTCTGTAGCGGTAGGATATCAAGCAGGATTTCAACGACAGGGAGAAAGTTCAATCGCGATTGGTAATAATGCTGGAGCATTTAATCAATTTTCCGGAGCCATTGCATTAGGATACCAAGCTGGATACACAAATCAAGGAACACAATCTATATCTATAGGATATCAAGCAGGATTTTCTGGACAAAATGCTAATGCATTAGCTGTTGGATATCAAAGTGGTCAGACAAATCAAGGAATTAATACCATAGCAATTGGATATCAATCAGGTCAAATTTTACAATCTACGGGATCTATAGCCGTTGGATATCAAGCTGGGCAGACAAATCAAGGAACTTTTTCAGTTGCTATAGGATATCTTTCAGGAAATGTTTCCCAAAATTCTAATTCTATTTCTATAGGTTACCAAGCAGGTCAAACATTTCAGAGTTTTAATTCTATAGCTATTGGTTATCAAGCCGGAAGTTTAACACAATTACAAAATGCGATAGCAATAGGATATCAATCAGGATATAATAGTCAATCTCCAGAATCAATAGCTATCGGATACCAAGCCGGAATGACATTTCAAGCAACTGGTTCTATTTCAATCGGCTACCAATCAGGTCTTGTTAACCAAAATGTTCAATCTTTAGCTGTCGGATATCAAGCCGGACAGACAAATCAAGGAAGACAATCAATAGCAATAGGATATTTATCAGGTGCAAATTTCCAAGGTTCTGGATCTGTAGCAATAGGATACCAAGCCGGACAACTTTCACAAGGTACTGGTTCTATAGCCATCGGCTACCAATCAGGTACAAATTCTCAAGGAATTAACACCGTTGCAATTGGATATCAAGCCGGACAGACAAATCAAGGTCTACAATCCATATCTGTTGGATACCAAGCAGGTCAAACAAATCAAGGTTCACAATCTGTAGCTATAGGATTTGGTGCAGGTATAAATGCACAAAGATTAGGTTCTGTAGCTTTAGGTTATCAATCAGGTCAAACACTTCAAGGAACTTTTTCCGTTGCTATTGGATATCAAGCAGGTCAATCCCAAAATTCAAATTCAGTTGCTATTGGATATCAAGCAGGAAATTTAACACAATCGCAAAATTCAGTAGCTATTGGGTTTCAATCTGGATTTAACAGTCAGCAAAATAGTGCCGTTTCTATAGGATACCAAGCCGGATATAGTAACCAATCTACGGGTGCTGTAGCACTTGGATATCAAGCCGGATTTCAAAACCAATTATCAAATACTGTAGCCGTTGGATATCAAGCCGGAATGACCCAACAAGGACTACAAGCAATATCTATAGGAGCACAAGCAGGATATTCACAACAGGCTACTGGTTCAATTGCGATTGGATACCAAGCCGGTATGACAAATCAAAATATGTTTTCAGTAGCAATAGGATATCAAGCAGGAGCTTTAACCCAAGGATCTGGTTCAATTGCTATAGGATATAGAGCCGGAATGACAAATCAAATATCAAATTCTATTATTATATCTGGAGGAACAGAAGGTTTGACAGGAACATCGCAAGGATTTTTTGTGAATCCTGTAAGATTTGATAATATTAATACTACTGCATTATTATCATATAATACAATAAGTAAAGAAATTACCTATTCTAACCCGATTGTAAATAATATTAACCAATCTGCATATTATGAAACGAAAAAATTGAGCACTATAAGTTATCCAAAACCAGTAGTTGTTAAGACAAGTAATATTGTTTCGAAAATAAATAATGTTATTTCGAATACACAAACATATTCTTTTGGTCCATCTATTAATCCTATGTGGATGTGTGTAGGAAATGGAACAAATACTATTGGGTTTTCAAATGATGGAAATAATTGGTATGGTTTAGGAACTACTATTTTTTCTACTCAAGGTTTAGATATTAAATGGAATGGTACTTATTGGGTTGCTGTAGGAAATGGAACTAACACTATCGCATATTCAACGAATGGTTTTAATTGGGTGAGTTTAGGAACATCAATATTTAATACAAGTGGCAATGGAGTATGCTGGAGTGATATTTTATCAATTTGGGTTGTTGCAGGTACAGGAAGTACGAATACTATTGCTTATAGTTATGATGCAATAAATTGGATCGGTTTAGGAACAACCATATTTTCTACAAAAGGTGATGGAATTGCATATAATGGTAATATATTTGTAGCATTAGGTTCGGGAACCAATACAATTGCTACATCTATAGATGGAATTACTTGGTCAGGATTAGGAATCACTATATTTTCTACAAGCGGAAATAATATTGAATGGAATGGATTGATGTTTGTAGGAATGGGAACCGGAACAAACACAATTGCATATAGTTATAACGGAACGACATGGATAGGAATAGGGGCTACTATTTTCTCTACAAACGGAAATGGAATTGCTTGGAACGGATTATATTGGGTAGCTTTAGGTTCTGGTACTAATACAGTAGCATATAGTTCAAATGGAATAAATTGGACAGGTTTAGGAACTACTATATTTGCTACTGAAGGATTTTCTGTTAATTGGAATGGAAATTATTGGATAGCTGGTGGTGTAGATGCTACAAATACTTTATGGACATCTAATGATACAATAAATTGGGCAGGATTAGGTAAAACAGTATTTTCTACAGGAACTTATGGAATTCATTGGAATAATACAAGAAGAAATACTGTTATATTTCCAAACAATTTATTAGTTGCATCTGGTTCTGGAACTAACACTCTTGCATATAGTAACGATGTATTATCATGGACTGGATTAGGAACCACTATTTTTACAACTTCTGGTAATGGTATTTTATATAATGGAAATATATGGTTAGCATTTGGTTCTGGTGGATTTTCGATTGCATATAGTTATGATGGTATAACGTGGACAGGTGTTGTGGGTAGTACAAGTTTATATTCTACCGCTGGATATATGGCCACATGGAACGGAACATTATTTGCCTCTGTTGGTCAAGGAACAAATACACTTTTATATTCTTATAATGGAATAAATTGGATAAGTTTAGGTGCTGCAATATTTACTACCGCTGGATACGGAATTTCGTCTAACAATATTTTATTCGTAGCAGTTGGTACTGGTACAAATTCGATAGCATACAGTACAAATGGAATTAATTGGATAGGAAGTGGTGTAGCAATATTTTTAACGGCTGGATATTCAGTTATTTATGATAATAAAAAATGGGTTGCCGTTGGAGAAGGAACAAATTCAATAGCATATTCTTTTAACGGAACAACTTGGATAGGGGTAGGAACTGCTATTTTTTCTACTGCTGGTTATGGAATTGCATATAATGGTACAAGATATGTAAGTGTTGGAACAGGAACAGTAAATGCTATTGCATATAGTAACGATGGAATATCATGGACAGGTGCCGGCACATCTGTTTTAACAACTGGTAGAGGTATTGTTTGGAATGGTATGTTATGGGTTGCAAGTGGTATTGGTGGTAATATGATTGCGTATAGTACAGATGGAATAATATGGACAGGTGTATCAGGAACGACTATATTTTCAACAAATGGAACATTTATTTCTACAAATAATACAAAACAAGGAAGAATTGTTATAAAACATCCAACATTAGCATATGGTAGCGGAAATAATACTATTGCATATAGTTTAGATGGAATAATTTGGACTGGATTAGGAACATCTATTTTCTCAACACAAGGAAATGGAGCTGCATGGAATGGTGCTGAAGTTGTAGCCGTTGGTTCAGGTACAAATACTATCGCTTATTCAATATGTTGTGTAAATTGGATCGGTCTTGGTAGCACAATATTTACAACATCTGGAAATGGAATTGCTTGGAGCGGAAATAGATTTGTCGCGGTTGGTTCTGGAACTAATACTATTGCATATAGTGCAGATGGAATAAGTTGGTTAGGATTAGGTACATCGATATTTACAACAAGTGGAAATGGGATAGCGTATGGTGTTGTATCAGGAACTCCGAGATGGGTAGCCGTTGGTTCTGGAACAAATACAATTGCATACTCTACTGATAATATAATATGGACTGCATTAGGAACAACATTAATTTTAACATCTGGAAATGGAATTGCATTCAACGGTAATCAGTGGGTTGCTGTAGGTCAAGGAACTAATACGATACTTTATAGTGCAAATGGTTCTGTATGGACTGCTTTAGGTGCAACACTATTTACAACAGCCGGAAATGCAATAAGTTGGAATAGAAATTTATGGATTGCAGGAGGTAGTGGTGGTAATAGTATTTTATATTCTCCAAATGGAAGTACTTGGACATCTGTCACGTCAAATATAACAGTTGGAAGATGTGTTTCTTACAATGGATATATGCACATAGTAGGAGGAGATGGAACAGATAGAATAATATATTCGTATAATGGAACAACATGGTATGCTGGAAATTCAGGGTCATCACTTTTTACCGCGATATATGGATTGAATACCAATGTAGTAGGACCATTTTTACAAGATTCACAATTCGTTTTAGATGTAAATGGAGTGGAACAAACAAATCAATTGGAAATTACATCAAATTATTATAATAATGATGTATCTGTAGCAAATTTCACGATAAAAACAGATACGTTGCAATAAATGGTTAAAAAAAAATTGAATTATTTTAAGAAAATTTTATTGAAAAAATACATATGTCAGAAAAAAAACGTTGTTGTTTAAACTGTTACGAATATGGACATAATAAACGTTCATGTAAAAAGATAAAAGTTGATAAAATAAAAAATTTAAATTCATATATGGAAATAAAATATTTAAATTCATATATGGAAATGATAGATATAAAAATTCGTAATGTTTTATTGCGTCCGGAAAAAAATATATTAACATATGATATTTTAGATATAAATAAAACAATAAAAAATAAATTAATTACATTGAAAGAAAAACAATTTCGAATGAAAATAGGTGAAATTTGGCAAATAATATTAGGAAATTATTATGGTTGGGAAAATTTAAAAATAGGAAATGAATATGGTTTAGATATTATATCTCATACTAAAAAAATTGCAATAGAATTAAAAAATAGAACTAATACTGATAATTCATCATCAAGACAAACAAATTTCAATAAATTAGTAAAATTCAAAAAAGATAATCCTTCATATATTTGTATTTATGCCTGTATAAATGCAGATAATGAAGAAAAAACTTATAATACAAAATTTGAAAAAATAATTCACAATGGATTCGAAATAGAAAAACATACTGGATATGAATTTATTAAATTTATTTTAGGAAATGATACAGATAAAATAATAAAATTTACTAAAAGTGTTATAGAAAAATATATCTGATAATTTGTTATATTTTTTCTTAACCATAAAGTCGGTTAAGAAAAATCAAAAATATTTTATAATAAAAAATTTATCAAAGATTTTCCAACGTATTCTGCGAGTTTTACCGGTACTGCATTTCCAATTTGTTTATATTGCGAAGTTAGACTTCCAATAAATTCATAATCGTCGTCAAATGTTTGAATTCTAGCATATTCTCTAACCGTTAAAGGTCGTTCTTCTAAAGGATGACATCTTTCAGTTTGCTTCTGTGATGGTGTGCATAATAATGTTAACGATGGTTTTTCCATTGACAATCTATATAAAATTCCTCGTTTTCCACCACCTGAATTATAACTATTACCAAGATATTCTTTTTGTAAATTTTCAGGTAAATTTACCCAACAACCACCTTGTGGAATCATTTTAAACAATTTTTTCTTTTCTTCAGAATATTTCGCTCCTTCTGAAAACGGAACATCGTATAAAACATCTTTTAATATTTTTTTATTAGAACTTTCTTCCGGAAATTTGTAAGTTTTATTTATAGTTTTTAAAATACCTACAATAAAAATTCGTTCTCTTTTTTGCGGAACATCATATTTAGATGCATCAAATACTTTATAAGTAATATTATATAAATTATTATCGTTCATTGTTTCTAATATTTTTTTTAAAGTATTTCCATTATTATGAGTTAATAACCCTTTTACATTTTCTACCATAAATATTTTAGGTCTTACAGAATTTATAATATCAACGAATTTCATCATCAAATCACCTCTTGGATCTTCTAAACCTTTTCTTTTCCCTGCTTGAGAAAAAGATTGACAAGGAACACCGCCACATAATAAATCTACTTTATCAATATAATCAGAAAAATCTATTTTATGCATAGAATCGCAAATGATATTTGTTTCTGGATGATTATGTTTAAGTGTTTTACAACAATCTTTATTATTATCATTTAATAATATTGGCGTAAAACCAGATTTTATCAAACCAGCAGATAAACCACCTGCTCCTGCACATACTTCAATAAAGTTAAAATTCATTTTCTAATTTTATTGTATGATTAAAAATATTTAAATCAATTTTATTTTGTAAAAATTAATTTACAAAATAATACTTTTTGAATAAAATATGTCTGCAAACATTTTCTCTTAAGCAAGCAATCCTAAATTTCTAATTGCTCTAACAATTTGAGCAACAGTATATCCATCAAAAGTAGTAGCCGTGATCGCATCTCCGGCAGCTCCATTAACAACAGTAGCAAATGCAACACCAGTAGTTTGTTGAGCGGAACCAGCAGTTGTATAAAATCCAACAGTATCACCAGACGCATTACCGAGTCTGGTATTTCCATTAACTGTTAAATTATTATTTAATAAAACAGTGCCAGTAATATTCATTCCGCCGTTATTACTAACAGTTATTCCACCATTAGTGACAGTTAAACCACCAGTGTTAACAGTAACACCTCCATCAACATCTAAACCATCTGCAATTATAACATCATCAAGTTGAGATGTTCCTGAAACATTTAATTTTTGAGTTCTTACGTTATTTGAACGTAATGACGATGTTTCAATTCGTCTTCCAATACCTTTAAAACCTGAATTTCCGTATGAGTCCATTTTTATTTAAAGACAAGATTTTTTTTATTTTAAATTGTTTTTCAAGAATAAAAATAAAAATCATATATTAGTATCAAAATAAGGTTAAGGTTAAAAAAATAAGGTTTTGAAAAAAATCTCTTTATATATTTTTTTCAAAACCATTTTGTTTGATTTTTAAATATTTTTATATATTAAAATGAGTAAAACATTTAATTCTATAGATGACCGAAGGGTTCAAAATATCATTTATGATGTTGTTAATAGAGTGCTTTTTGCTACTGGACCAACTGGAACAACTCCTATAAATTCTATAATAAATCCTGATGGTAGTCTCATACATAACATTTTTCCTCAAACAAATAATACTTTAGATATCGGTCAATCCGATTCTGAATTATCATCTATATATACCAACCGGTTTTATATTAATAATGCATCAATTTCTGCTGACAGTGGTTATATTAATTTCCCTATTAGTTCTGATATAATTGGAGATGTTGAAAACTCAATTATTATAAAAGGAAAATTATTAAATTCTGGTGATTTACCTCCATCTGCTAATTTAGGAGATGCATATATGATTATTAATGAATTATGGATTTTCACGCAAAATGATGAATGGGTAAATATAGGTCCTATTTATGGAAATACTGGTCCAACTGGATATATGGTTTCAAAAGGTTATACTGGATATACAGGTATGCAAGGACCAACGGGTTATACCGGTATTTCTGGACCTACCGGTTTTAAAGGCGTTTTTGGAATTACAGGTCCACAAGGTTCGCCTTTTTCAATTACCGGTGTCTATAATATAAATAATTATGTTCTTCTCGAAAATATTCAACAAAATTTATATATTACAGCTCTTGATTCCGTAAAAATAACAAATTTTGTTTATTATCCTTATATCGAAGATTTTTCTAACGTAGGTTATAACGTTTTATCTGGTGAAATTATTTCTACTCACGCTTTTGGTTATACAGGTTTCACTGGATATACAGGCTATAGTGGATTCACCGGATATAGTGGGTACACTGGCTATACAGGATATACAGGGTATACAGGGCATACAGGATATTCAGGGTATACGGGTTATACAGGATACACAGGGTACACCGGAATGAGAGGAAATACCGGATATTCGGGTTATACGGGCTATACGGGGTATACTGGACTGACAGGACATCGTGGAAACACTGGATTTAGTGGTTATAGCGGTTATACGGGCTATACAGGATATACTGGATATTTAGGTAATACAGGTTTTAGTGGGTACACAGGATATACTGGGTACACAGGTTATAGAGGAGATACAGGCTTTACAGGATATACCGGATATACTGGAAGATTTGGATATACAGGTTATACGGGATTTACGGGATATTTAGGGTATACAGGACCAGGTGGACCTTTTGGACCAACTGGATTTTCTAATATTACCGGTTTTACAGGTATTACAGGGCCAACAGGGCCAATGGGAGCAAATATCGGAAGGACAGGACCAACAGGATTATTTGGAAATAAGGTTTATTTATCTATGACACCTAATACAGCAGGAATATATAATATTGGTTATACTGGATATGTATTCGATAAATTATTTATAGAAAACTCTATCACATTTTTCCCTAAAAGTATACTAAATACTACTCCAAATACCATAAATTTACCTAATATCTCATATTTTAATGATTTTAATGTATTAAGTATGCGTATATTAGGTGCTTTAAATAATACTTCTTTATTACCTCTTAATGCTATAGTTGGAGATACATATATTATCGATAATTCACTATGGTCTTGTTCTGTTGCACCAAGTACTTTTATAAATGTTGGTCCTATTCAAGGACCTGATGGTCGAGTAGGATATACAGGTATTGATATTTTTGGAACAACTGGTTCAACAGGATTTACTGGACCAAAAGGAGTATTAGGAAATACAGGATTTAGTGATTTTGGTACTACTGGACCTTCTGGATTTACCGGATTTACCGGCTATAGTGGCTATACAGGTTATAGTGGGTACATAGGGTATACAGGATATTTAGGATATTTTGGGTTCACAGGATATAGTGGTTATAGTGGCTACACAGGATTTACCGGATTGACTGGATACACAGGCTCTACAGGATATAGTGGCTATACAGGATATACCGGATGGACTGGAATCATAGGCTACACAGGTTTTACAGGATATAGTGGTTATACCGGTTTTACAGGGTATAGCGGATGGACTGGTTTTACAGGTTATAGTGGTTATACAGGACATAGTGGATGGACTGGTTTTACAGGATATAGTGGTTTCACAGGATATAGTGGTTTTACAGGATATACGGGGCAGACTGGATATACAGGCTTTACAGGATATGATGGTTTCACAGGATATAGTGGCTACACAGGATTTACCGGATTGACTGGATACACAGGCTCTACAGGATATAGTGGTCATACAGGATATACCGGATGGACTGGAATCATAGGCTATACAGGTTTTACAGGATATAGTGGTTATACCGGTTTTACAGGAATAACTGGATTCACAGGATATAGTGGTTATACCGGTTTTACAGGGTATAGCGGATGGACTGGTTTTACAGGTTATAGTGGTTATATTGGTTTTACCGGTTTTACAGGATATACGGGTCAGACTGGATATACAGGCTTTACGGGATATGATGGTTTTACCGGATATAGCGGATGGACTGGTTTTACAGGTTATAGTGGTTATACCGGTTTTATAGGCTATTCTGGTTTCACAGGATATACCGGATATTTAGGTTTTACGGGTTCTACTGGGTATTCTGGAGCAACAGGATGGACGGGAACTTCCGGATTTAGTGGTTACACTGGATATACGGGTTTTTTAGGAAATATCGGTTACACAGGTTACAGTGGATATACTGGTTGGACTGGATTCACGGGTGTTACAGGAACATCAGGAACAACCGGATATACAGGTTATAGAGGCTACACAGGATTTACGGGAGTCACTGGTTCGATAGGATATTCTGGATGGACTGGTTTTACAGGGTTTACAGGTATTACTGGATTTACTGGATTTGATGGTAAAACAGGTATTGCAGGTATTACTGGTTCAATTGGATATTTAGGATATATTGGATATACAGGTAGAACAGGATATACGGGTGTAACTGGATATACTGGTCCAATTGGATACCTTGGTTTTACAGGAAGTACAGGAATATCATTTACAGGTATAACAGGTGCTACCGGATTTTTTGGTTTTACAGGTTTCACAGGACATACAGGATATAGCGGTCCAACTGGTCCAAGAGGTATAACAGGTCTTTTAGGTCCAGCAAATACAACGATTGTTCCGGGTATTTCAGCGACATTTTATTCAGATTATGCTTATTGGTTACCAGCAACAGGTTGGGTAACAGATGGAAATGATGTTCATATGGGTATTAATTCATTCAATAATTCATCATTAGCTTCAATAAATAATGTTACGTTAGGAAGTGAAGTTGGAAATAATGCAAATTCTTCAAATTTTGTTTCTATCGGTTATCAATCAAGTAAATTTGGTTCTATGAATAATCAAATTAGCATCGGATATCAATCAGCATTTACTGGAACTTCTGCATCCGCTAATTCCATTTTAATTGGTCATCAAGCAGGATATTTGAATTCTTCAACGTTTGCTGTAGGTATTGGATATCAAGCCGGATATAATATGGCATCATCTCAACCAATTTCTATAGGAACACAAGCAGGATTTACCGGACAAAATAATTTCGCTGTAGCAATCGGAAATCAAAGCGGGCAGGTCAATCAAGCAAGTGGTTCAATTTCTATAGGATACCAAGCAGGACAATTAAATCAATTTTCAGGTTCTATAGCGATAGGATATCAAGCTGGAGATTCAACACAACAAGGACAATCTTTAGCGATAGGATACCAAGCAGGAATGACAAACCAATCATCACAATCTATTTCAATAGGATATCAAGCAGGAAGGGATGATGGTGGGTTAGGACTTGGAACTATAGCGATAGGAAGTGAATCCGGAAAATATCAAAGAAGATATAATACGACGATAGGATATCAATCAAGTGCGACGGTAAATGCTACCACATTATGGGTAGCAGTTGGTCAAGGAACATCAAACGTGTTTGCATCATCTACTGATGGAGGAGTCACAATAACTGGACGTGGTGGAATAAGTGTTTTTGATAATAATGCTGTTGGAGTAGCATACGGTCTAGACGGTTCCGGAAACGGTTTATGGGTAGCAGTTGGTTTCGGATCATCAAATTCTTTCGCATCATCTACAGATGGAACTACGTGGACTGGGCGTGGAGGTAAAACTGGTATTTTTGATATTTATGGTTATGGAGTAGCATATGGAAATGGTTTATGGGTAGCAGTTGGTAACGGAACATCACATTCTTTCGCATCATCTACTGATGGAATTACGTGGACTCCACGCAGTGGAAAAAGTGTTTTTGATAATAATGGTAATGCAGTAGCATATAATGGTTCGAATTTATGGGTAGCAGTTGGTTCAGGAACATCACATTCGATAGCGTCATCTACAGACGGAATTAGTTGGACTGGTCGTGGTGGGAAAACTGATATTTTTACTGGTAACGGTCGTGGAATAGCATATGGAAATGGTTTATGGGTTGCAGTTGGTTCCGGAACAAATCATATAGCAACATCGACTAATGGAACTACATGGACTGGACGTGGTGCTATTTTTGAACCAAATGGTGCTGGAATAGCATATGGAAATGGTTTATGGGTAGCCGTTGGATTAGGGTCGACATTTTCTATAGTAACATCATCAGATGGAATTACGTGGACTCCGCGTGGTGGGAAAACCGGTATTTTTGTTACCGGTTGTTACAGTGTAGTATACAGTCAAACGCTTAATTTATGGATAGCAGTTGGTGAAGGAACATCTAATTCTTTCGCAACATCTACAGATGGAATTAACTGGATTGCACGTGGTGGAAAAACTGGTGTTTTTGATACTCGTGGTGGAAATACTACTGGAGGAGGTCCTTCAATTGCGGTTAACACAACAATTCTTAGAAATGATAATACTCTTTCTATAGGTTATCAATCCGGTTATTTCAACGGCTCAACGTTTTCTACATTCATCGGTTACCAAGCTGGATTTAATCAATCTCAAACGGGTTCTGTGAATATCGGTTATCAAGCTGGATTCACCGGTCAAAATCAATTATCTATTTCTATCGGAACACAATCTGGTCAGACTAATCAAGGATTAGGTTCTATCGCTATTGGTTCTTATGCTGGTCAAAATTTACAACAAAATGGTGCTATTGCAATCGGTGATTCATCTGGTCAAACATTACAATCAAGTCAATCAGTTGCTATAGGTGTAAGTGCAGGTGCTTCAATACAACAATATCAATCTGTTGCAATAGGCTCATGCGCAGGTCAAACACAACAAGGTACACAATCTATTGCTATTGGTATTAGTGCTGGTTCATCAACACAACAATATCAATCTGTTGCTATTGGATCAAATGCTGGACAAACAAAACAAGGAACGCGATCAATTGCAATTGGAACAAGTGCAGGTGCTTCAACGCAAGGTGAGAATGCTATAGCTATAGGTTATCAGGCTGGATTTTCAGGACAATCAAGTCAAACAATAGCAATAGGTTATCAAGCAGGAGTTTTAAATCAATCTCATAGTTCAATTGCTCTTGGATATCAAGCTGGATATCAAGAAATAGGAAATATTCCTTCAAGTGTATTTACATTTGATACTCGTTCAACAACAGGAAGACTCGGACCAAACGGAGGAACATATTCTCCATCTATGACAGCATATCTTGGAACAACTATAATTTCTAACGGTTCTACAACTGTTAACGGATACACAATACCAAGTGGTGTTCAAATTTGGACTGTGGGTAATACAGGAACATATGAATTATTAGCCGGTGGTGCGCAAGGTTCAAGTGGTACTTCATATAATGGTGGACGAGGTATAGTAGTTAAAACAAGTGTTTCATTAATTTCTGGTGACATAATTTGTATAATGGTTGGACAATCATCTATTTCTAATCTTGTTAATGTTATTTATGGAGGTGGTGGTGGTACATTTATTACAAAATATAATGGGACCGGTTTGTTTGCAACATCATCTAACCATACAGTTCTTTTAGTTGCTGGTGGAGGTGGAGGTATTGGTTTACAAAGTACCGCAAATGGTAAAGACGCTGTATTAACAACATACGGTTCTGTAAACGACAATGGTGATATAAACTACGGAACTAATGGAGGAGGAGGAGGTGGAAATGCACAAGCAGGTGGTAATGCTGCTAATGGTTCAGGTTCATCTGATGCTGGTTCTGGTGCTGGTGGTGGTGGTTTTATTGGAAATGGAGGATTTTCAGAATCCAATACTTCTGGTGGTTCTTCATTTATAAATGGTGGTCAAGGAGGTATATCTATTGGTGGAGTTTTTATTCCTGACGGAAATGGAGGTTTTGGTGCAGGTGGTGGTTCTTGGAATGCAGGTGGTGGTGGAGGTGGATATTCGGGTGGTGGTGGTTGTAATTCTTTAAGTAGAAAAAGTGGAGGAGGAGGAGGTTCTTATGATATTAATGGAGTTTCAAATAATGCAACATTATATTCAACATGGGAAACATCTAAATTTGGAACAGCACCTGTAACATTTTCTTCTGGATACAATTCAGGTAGTGGATTCGCATATGTTTATATAGCTGGAACTGTATCAATTCCATCTTCGTATAAAATATCAATAGGGTATCAATCAGGATACAATAATCAAAAGGAATCATCTATTTCGATAGGTTATCAAGCCGGATATACAGGTCAAAAAGAAAATACAATTGCTATTGGTTACCAAGCAGGGTATTTTGGACAACAAAGTAATTCAATAGCGATTGGATATAATACAGGTATCACAGGTCATGCAACAGGATCCATATCAATTGGTTACGCGATTTCATCTGTAATTAATAATTCAGTAGCTTTTAATGCTAGTTCTGTAACTCAAATGAATGCGTTATCAAAAGGAACATTTGTTAGTCCAATCCGCTTTGAAAATAAACCACCGTCATCATCACCATCCGTTTATTCGAATACACCTGCAATGTCATTGCTTTACAATACAACATCTAAAGAAATTGTTTACGGTAATAATATTTCTACATCTACAATAATTGATAATTCATATCGAGAAAGTAAAAAGACAAATAATGTT
>Ga0214921_10001817_pt1 | contig 35703 bp, 40 predicted proteins | sample LL1505_MetaG_FD_177992 | JGI IMG/M metagenome (GOLD analysis project Ga0214921, IMG submission 177992) | Freshwater microbial communities from Lake Lanier, Atlanta, Georgia, United States - LL-1505 | ecosystem: Environmental > Aquatic > Freshwater > Lake | place: USA: Georgia | collected... | reverse complement strand
AGATCTATCGGCGGAGTTATTGTCCACCACAATTACCTCACCATCAATATATTCCAATGCCTTTCTTACTGAAAGAAGGGCTTGTTCTAAAAAATGACTTACGTTATAATTAACGATTATGACAGATACTTTTTTCAAAAAATTATGGCGTTAGTTTACATTTTCGTACAAAGTCCTTGTGGCAATACTCCTACCAAGCGTGAGTTCGTCTGCATATTCAAGTTCACCACCAAAAGGAACACCTCTTGCAATTGTAGTGATTTTCAAGCCTAACTCTTTCAATTTCTTGGTAATATAGAAGCAGGTGGTGTCTCCTTCCATTGTAGGACTTAACGCTAAAACAATTTCAGTTATTGTATTTTCTGAGGCTCTTTTTACTAAAGAATCAATATTCAAACTCGAAGGCGAAATTCCTTCCATTGGGGAAATTACGCCACCTAATACATGATAAACACCATTGTATTGACCTGTATTTTCAATTGCAAGTACATCTCTTACATCTTCTACCACACAAACTATAGCTTTTTCTCGGTTGATAGAATTGCAAATGGCGCATATTTCATGGTCTGAAATATTATTACAAATTACACAATAAGAAGTTTCTGTACGTAATTTTAATAAAGACTGAGCCAAATTAATGGTTTGTGATTCATCTTTTTTGAGCAAATGAAGGGCCAGTCTTAGTGCCGATTTTTTGCCAATACCGGGGAGTTTGGCAATTTCATTCACTGCTTCTTCAATAATGGAGGAGGGATATAACATCTTGATTTTAAACTATCTCTGCATGAATTCCTCTTTCACAAATTGCCTCCATCATGGGTTTTAAGGTGCGAAAAGAACCTTTTTTTACAGAGCATAAACCTTTGAAATGAATTATATACGTGCATTGCTCTGCTTGTTCTGAAGTGTGCCCGCATACTTTTTTTAGCGTTTCAATCACATATTCAAAGGTATTTACCTCATCATTAATCACATACAAATCATGTTCATCTTTTAAAGTGTCTAATAAAACTTCTTCTTCTACTAATTCTTCGGTATGAGACTGATAATTAAATAAATAATCTTGATTCATGCTAAAATTTACTATTTGTTTATACAAAAATAATCTTTTATATGGGAAATAAAACACAAAGGCATAAGAAATGTTAAAATAAAAGCCTTTAAAACAAAAAAAGGTTGCCAAATAGCAACCTTTTTTATCAATAATGGGTGAAAGATGGGACTCGAACCCACGACCCTCGGAACCACAAACCGATGCTCTAACCAACTGAGCTACAATCACCGTGTAAATTGGACTGCAAAGGTGCAGTATTTTTTTATTTTTTCCAAATATTTAATTAAAAAAACATAGAAAAAAAATTACAATCAAATGATTCTCAAATAAATTATTTTCTTTATTTGCGATGAAAGGTCATAAACATATTTCCCATTTTGGCATCTGCTTTATCTAAAATTAATGTATTGGCATCTTGAAACGAAACTTTAAATTTTTGAGTGCCACTTGCATCAGTAACTTTCAACTCTTTTTTGGCTTCATTGTATTTATATTTACCTTTATAAGTCTTTTTATTCGAAGGTTTATATTGCACCAATTCTTCATTTTGTTTAAATTCCATTTCACCATTTACCAATGAACTTAGCATTCCCTTCAATAATGCTTCCATGAACAGACGATTTTCAGCTTCTATCGTTTTTAAAAATTCTGGATTTATATTTACCACAGAATCGTTTTCTGTTTTTACTACATTTGGCATTTCAACTACTTTACATATCCAATTGCCAAGAAGTTGGTTTTGAGCAAAACTACTTAAACTTGCTACTAAGAGCACTAAACTAATACATACTTTTTTCATAATTATTGTTTTTAAGAAACAAATCAAAAAAAAAATGATTTATCAAAACTTTATTTTATTTTTTTTTGAAATTTTTTCACAAAAAAAAGTCGGTACTCTCCTAAAAGAAATACCGACCCATTATTAAACCCAAAACTTACTCTTTATACTGTATGTGTTGTTACAGCTTTTTCTTTAAATTTTTTAATTTGTTTTTGAAGTGCATCCAATGATTCATCAATGCCAGCTTCAAAGGTTTTACTATTTTCTTTTACAAATAAAGCTTGTCCTGGTACATTTACTTTTACCTCCACTACTTTATTATCAACCGCTTCGCCCTTTTCAATTCTCAAAAAAACTTCACCATCTATGATTTTATCGTAAAATGTATCTAGTTTGTTTAGCTTGGCTTGAATAAAATCTAACAATTTTTGATCTGCATCAAAATGCACAGAATGAATTTGAAGTTTCATGGCAATTACAATTTAAAATTTCAACAATAATTCAAAACTTAAACTAAGCTCTTGGATGAGCTTGTTCAAATATCTTTTTCAACTTTTCCATTGAGTTGTGAGTGTAAACCTGCGTAGCTGCTAAACTTGAGTGACCTAACAAATCTTTAATTGCGTTTAAATCAGCTCCTTTATTTAACAAATGCGTGGCAAATGTATGCCTCAAAACATGGGGAGACTTTTTCTCTTGTGTGCTTATCAAAGTTAAATATTGCTTCACTTTTCTATACACAAACATTGGATAAAGTTGCTTTCCTTTGTCTGTAACGAGAAACGGGGATGTAGAGTTACACTCAAATTCTAATTTCTTTAATTTGTGGTATTCTTGCAATTTTGTTTGTAAATGATGATGAATAGGCACAATTCTATACTTATTTCCTTTGCCTAAAACATTCATTTCATTGAAGTTAAGTTTAAAATCTACCTCTTTTAAATCTATTATTTCGCTTAACCTAAGCCCTGTACCATAGATTAATTCTAACAATAATTTATCTCTAATACCTTGAAAATCATCAGTAAAAAAATCTCCATTAAAAAGTAGAGTAATTTCATTTTCTTCTATAAAAACAGGTAATCTTTTTTCTACTTTGGGAGCTTTTACCAAAAGCATTGGGTTGGTTTCTACAATTTTTCTTTGTAGTAAAAATTTAAACAAGGACCGCAAACAAGCCAATTTTCTGGTAATTGACCTTGCTCCTATTTCATTATCAGAGAGTTCCACTACCCAAGTTCTGATAATAGCATGGTTGATATTTTCTATTTGCCAAGGAACATATTGCAAGTCTAAAAAACTCAAGAAATTGGCGAGGTCGTCTTTGTAAGCAATTAAAGTATGTTTGCTATATCTTTTTTCAAACTCAAGATATTGCAAAAATGATTTAATAAAAGTGGGAAAATTTTCTTCAGAAACTGACATAGTAGAGTAAATATACTAAAAAATACATTAATTTGATTCAAAAATACCACATTTAGATTTTACGGAAAATGTAGTATTTAATTTGTGAAATCAAAATACTTAGTTAGTTTTCACTTCGTGAAAACCTGATTTCCAGCCACGAATTCACGAATTTATAGTTAATCTTTTCATTAGTGACAATATTTAAAAATACTGGCTTTCAAAGCATTAAAGTAAAAATAATTAATCTCAAACACAATATCTCCCACAGATTTCACTGATAACACAAATAAATTTGTGAAATTTGTGAAATCTGTGGGCAAAATTAATTTTTCTTAATTTATTTTCAATCTGTTAAAGTAGAACTAAATTAATCTAGTATTTTTGGAGCTTCAAGATTTTTAAAAAAATGAAAATACTCTATATTTCCTACGATGGTATGACCGACCCACTAGGACAAGCTCAGGTGATACCTTATTTACAAGTACTTAGCAAAAAATACCATCATCAATATGTATTGTTAAGTTTTGAAAAAAGAGAGAATTATGAATTGAACAAAGCAAAAATTCATAAACTTTTAGCAGATGCCAATATTATTTGGGAACCAAGATTTTATACCAAAAAACCCCCTGTATTATCCACATTAATAGATATTTACACCATGTATAAAAGTGCTTTTTCTATACAAAAAAAGCACCAAATAGAGATAGTTCATTGTAGAAGTTACATTTCTGCCTTAGTAGGTGAATTATTGAAAAAAACCTCAAAAGTGAAATTTTTGTTTGATATGCGAGGTTTTTGGGCAGATGAGCGAGTAGAAGGTGGACTTTGGAACTTAGAAAGTAAAATTTATGCTAAAATTTATCAATTTTTCAAGAAAAAAGAAAAGGATTTTTTGTTGAATGCCAATCATATCATTAGCTTAACCAATAATGCGAAAAAAGAAATTTTAGGTAGAGAAGGCATGTCGACTCTCAATATTTCAGTAATTCCTTGTTGTGTAAATACCACTCAATTTAGTAAAGAAAATATTAATTATACACTTCTGAGAGAAACAAAAGAAAAGTATAATATAAATGATAATGAAACACTTATAAGCTACATTGGTTCCTTAGGTACTTGGTACATGGCCGATGAAATGCTAGATTTTTACAATGAATTTAAAGTAAAATACAAACAATCTAGGTTCTTTTTTATTACACCCGATAAGCCAGAAATTATTTATAATGCAGCAGCAAAAAAAGGAATTACAAAAGATGAATTAATTATTTTAAAAGCTGAAAGAGAACAAATTCCTACTCTGTTGACATTAAGTAAATTAAGTATCTTTTTTATTAAACCTAGTTATTCTAAAAAAGCCTCCTCTCCTACTAAACAAGGAGAATTGATGAGTATGGGTGTGCCAATTATCTGTAACGCCAATGTTGGTGATACTGATTATATTGTACATAATTACAATTCAGGATTAGTGATACAAAATTTCACCCAACATGATTATAAAGAAGCAGTAAATGCTGTAGAAAAATTATTCACATTAAGCTATGAATCGCTTCACGATGGAGCAATTGATTATTTTTCACTAGAAAAAGGAGCAAAAATGTACCATAATGCATATCAATCTTGCTAATTGTTGTTTACCTAATTGAAGAAAAAAGAATAGATAGAAAATTGGCACGATTTTTATATGCCATTAAAAAACTAAACAATTATTAACATGTTAAAAAAACTTATTTATGCAAGTGCTGCTGCTACCATTATGCTAGCAAGTTGCGAACCCAAAAAAGAAGAAGTTAAAGTAGAAACTCCTTCGTATCAAAAAGCTGATGAAAGTGCTGCTAGGGCAGAACTAGACAAAGCCCTTGACGATGTGGACAAAGTGGTAAATGATAATTCAGAGCTAAGTGGTGCTAGAACCTCTGCTGCTGATTTGCCATGTGGCGTTGTGGAAGCAAAAAAACAACAAGATGGCTCATACAAAATAAATTATGGAGTTAAAACTCCTTGTGGCGTAAAGAAAATATCAGGCTATATTAAAATAGAGCTTATAAAAGGTAAAACTTTTGCAGAAGCTGGAGCAATTTTAAAAGCAACATTTGTAGATTATTTAGTTGAATACCAAGCCTCTAAAGCTACAATAAAGTTCAATGGAGTAAAATATATCACCAACCTTACAGGAAGTAGTTTGAAAGATATTCTTACTAAGGATTCTATTGTTCACAAAGTAAGAGCTTATAATTTACAGCTTACATTTAATAACGGAACGGGGTCTGATACCACTAAAACTTGGACAGTGGCTCGTAAACAAACTTGGGACTTTGATGGTGCTGTAGATTTTAAAAATTTGTACGGAAAAGTGGAAGGTGATACAAGTTTTACTATCAATGGTAAAAGTTACTCAAATGTAACAGAATTTGGCGATAACAAAGAAGGTCAACTTTTTGTAAATGAAGTTTCTACACCATTCAAATGGAGCAATTGCGGCACAGACTGGACTGGACCTTATGTATTAAAAACAGGCGTTGCTACTCATAGTTCTAGTAAAGCAGCAATGATAAATGGTTATAAAATAAATATTGACTATACATTCACTGTAAAAGCTGGTTATAAACTAAACGGCATTACTCCAGTATTTGATGGAAGTTGCTCATCTGCAGGGTATTTATTGCAAGCTAATGTACCTGCATTAAATTACAATGTAGAAAATTACCAACCGTATTAAAAACATTTATTTATTGAAATAAAAAGCCATTTGCAAGAAATTGTAAATGGCTTTTTGCTTTATATTTTTTCACAAGTTGTGCTTGTATTTCAACAAAAATAGTATATTTACAGATTGTATCATTTCTTGGTACATATTATTATCAAACACTATTCGTACCTTTATGAGGAGAATTTTAATTATTTTATTATCAATTATTTACGGTAATACTTTTGCCCAAACCAAAAAAACAACTGCAGCTCCTGCTGCAGGTACTAAAATAAAAATTACGCAAGGGAAAAGCAAAGTTCCTGCCAATGAAAAGTGGGTAATAAAATCGGGGGATAATTTAAAAATTGAATTTGACTCAGTGGTATTTGACAAAGAATACTATCAAGAATGTGCATTTAAAAATCTTACAGAAGGATTTCCTCACATTGAAGGCATCACAGTAGAATATAACTTCACAGAAAAACGTGCTGAATATAAACTACTTGTAAATAAATTTACCAAAGCAGCAGATAAAAATCCTTCTAATTATTTAGCAAACATTGCCAGAATAGTGCCTTCAAGTTTTAAACTTGATGTTTTAAAAGAGAAAAAAATCAAAGAAGTGGGACAAGCAGTTTTAATTGTTTATCCAAAACAAACTATTTCTTTAAATACTTGTATTAAAAGTCTAGAAATCACAAAGCTACCACTTTCTAAAAAAGAAAAAGATTCACTTAAAGTGGTCAATATTAATGATTCATTGGGCTCTTTAGATGTAACTGGTGCTTTAAATTCATTAAGTGTTGTAAATAGCAATCAAGAAAATTTTCAAATTGATAATGAAAAATATTATTCTGAATTTGAACTACCTATTCAAGGCAAAGTGTATCCAAAAATAGATTCTACCATTTTGCAAGCGTTGTTTCAATATGCTGAAAATCTTGGCAATAGCTACACAACTCAATACTTGAATTTAAAAGAAAGCTACGAATACAGTGTGGAACAAATTGCTCTTTTGGGTGGCAATAAAGAAGAAGCTGGATTTTATGAGATTGGATTACAGTTTGATGTAAGCGGGCATTTACATGATTTATTTATTGAAAGACTCAACGATACTTTAAATACCCATAATGAAGAAAAGAAAGCTTTGGTAGAACAAATTTCTAAAGGAATTTCATTATCTAAAACTCCATACATGTTATCAAAAAAACAGGCTATTCCTGTAAAAAGTGAGTTTTATGTATTTTTAACGCCTGTTTACACTTCCTCTGAAAAAGAATTAGTGATTACCAAAACTGATAAAATATTAATTTCTAGTGACCAATCAAAAGTAGAAGATTATACAGGAATTTCCAATTTCATAAGCAAACATCCAGATTTGATGAAATTGGAAAATGGCAAATACAAAATTAAGTTTGAAGCAAATGTTGTGGATTTGGTACTAGATTTACAATCAAAAAATTCGCCAGTTAAAAAAATAAAGAAAAAAGGAATTACATATAAATTATTAGATACTCAAAAAACTAGTTCTTACTAGTAGCCATTACAACTGGTAAATCTAATTTATTCACTGCATCTACTACTTTTACCAACTCTTCTACCTTTACTTCTTTGTCCATTTTTATCACCACCGTTACGTTATTGTCATGAGTGGCAGCAACCGTTTTAAGAGAGTTCTCAAAGCTAGAGGGATCAAGTTCTTTTCCGTCAATGTACCATTTATAAGCAGCATCAACTGCCACTGAAATATTGGTGGGTGGCACTTTTTCTGTTTTTTCAGCTTTAGGTAACAATAACTTAATGGCCTCAGGACTAGCCATGGTGGAAATCATCAAGAAAAAAAGTAATAAAAAGAATAAAATATCAGAAAGTGAGCCCGACTCAATTCCCACATGGTGTTTTTTCCTTCTTTTGATTTGCATATTGAATTAAAATTTAAGAAGGGTTGTACAATAAATCAGAAAACTCAGAGCATTTTTCCTCTATTTTTTTAATGGCGCCATCTACTTTTGCATTCAAAATAGCATGTAATAAATAAGCCAAAATACCAACTACCAAACCAGCTGCCGAACTTACCATTTTTACATAAATACCTTCTGCAATAATCCCAATACTGATATTGTTATGCAAAGCAATATTTTGGAAAGCAGTAATCATACCCGTAACTGTGCCTAAAAAACCTAGCATTGGAGCTACAGCTGCAATTACCGATAAGTAAGGCATTTTGTTTTCCATTTCAGCAATTTCAATACTGGCTCTTTGCTCTAAACCGCTTTCAATTTCTTTCATTGGGTGACCCAAACGAGCAATTCCTTTTTCTAAAATTCTGAAAACAGCATTTTTATTTTGGTTGCATAAGCTTTTGGCTCTTTCAATATTGGCCTCACTTACAGCATCGTGAAGATGAGTTAGTGCCATTTTATCGTATTTCACGGCATTAGAAATGTATAAAAATCGCTCAATAAAAATATACAAAGCCAAAGCAGAAAGTAAAAATATAGGAATCATGATATAACTCCCTTTCATCAATAAGTCGAACAATGAAACACCTGTAGCTTTTTCTGTTTCAGATGCTGAGTCGGCAACTGTAGTTGCAATTTGTAATAATATACTGAATATCATAAAGATAAGCTATTTAAGATAAATTAAGACTTTGATTTTTTTAATTCAAAACGCTAAAGTACTGCTATTTAATACGCAATTTATTGATTTTTTTTTCAAAAAAGAATATTTATTTAAAGAAAGCGAATATTTTCCACAAAAAATATAACTTTGCTTCAAAAATGAGCCTCAAAAGCCTTTTTCAATGTTAATAAGTTGTGCATAAACTCTTCGCTCTTGCTCCTATGAAATTAAAAAATATTACTGCCATCATCCCAGCTAGATTTGCTTCTTCTAGATTTCCGGGTAAACCATTGGTTGACATTAAAGGAAAAACAATGATTCAGCGAGTGTATGAAAAAGCAATTGAAGCACAAGTGTTTGATTATATTACAGTTGCAACCGACAATGAAGCAATTAAAACACATGTAGAAAGTTGGGGTGGAAATGTAGTTTTAACTTCACCAAGCCATGAAACTGGCACCGACAGATGTTTGGAAGCCCTAGAATTGATAAAAGCAAAAGTAGAACCCGACTATATCATTAATATTCAAGGAGATGAACCATTTATAGCCATAGAACAAATTCAAGCCTTGGCAGCCGTATTGAATGGTGAAACCGAAATTGCCACTTTATGCAAAAAAATTACAGATACTATTCAATTATTTGACCCTAATAAAGTAAAAGTAGTTGTTGATTATCAGCAACAAGCCTTGTATTTTAGCCGTCAACCTATCCCATATTTGCGTGGTGTGGCAGAGGAAAATTGGCTACATAATGCTGTGTATTACAAACATTTAGGTTTATATGCATACAGAGCCGATATTTTAGCCCAAATTACCCAATTTGCTATAGGAGATTTAGAAAAAGCAGAATCTCTTGAACAATTGCGTTGGTTACAAAACGGATTTAAAATAAAAGTAATTGAAACTGAGCATGAATCTATTGGGATTGACACACCTGAAGATTTGGCTACTGCCTTGCAAATGTTGGGTTAAACCCTTGCTTTCCAGTATTTTTCTTCAAGGTCTAAGTTGAATGAAATATATCTTGACAGAACAAATAAATAATCAGAAAGGCGGTTTAAGTATTTGATTATCAAAACTTCTACTACTTCAAGTTGATTAAGTTCTACAATTTTTCTTTCTATTCTTCTGCAAACAGTTCTGCCAACGTGTGCCATGGCTACTTCAGCATGTCCGCCAGGTAACACAAATTGTCTGAGCACTGGTAATTTTTCAGAAATTGTATCAATTTGAGTTTCTAACAATTCTAAATCAGTTTCTTTTAAATCTGGCACAATAAAAGTACAATCTTTCTCCGCCGCCAACACAGAACCTATGGTAAACAACCTATCTTGCACTTCATTCAAAACATCAACTTGCTCTTTTACAGAACCATAAGTACTAAGCAACCCAATATAAGCGTTTAGTTCATCTACCCCGCCATAGGCTTCTATTCTCACATTATTTTTTAAAACTCTGGTGCCACCCAACAAAGATGTTTCTCCTAAATCACCTGTTTTTGTATATATTTTCATTAATCAACTCTAATTTATCTAATCATTAACATTGAAAAAACTATTTTGTTTAAAATAAAAAAACCTTCAAAGCTAAATTTAAACTTTGAAGGTTTTACTATTTACCAAAATCAATAATTATTGTTGCACAAATTGCTCCCAAGTTTTAGTCTTGTAAATATTTTCACCAGTAAATTTAAGCACTTGAATAAATTGATTAGGGTCTAAATAAGAAGAAATTTGAGTGATTACTTCTTGATTTTCATCAAGATATACTGTTGTAGGATAGCCACGAACTCCCCAAGTCGCAGCCAATTCTGCTTCGGTCATTTCTTTGCCTTTGTATTTGATAATATTTTTACTTTCGGCATTTAGTTTAATGCTGTAAAATTTTGGATTGGCATAAGCTCCCACGGCAGAATCTTCAAAAGTAGCTTTGTCCATTTTTTTGCACCATCCACACCAGTCGGTATAAACATCTACCACATATTTTTTGGCGACAATGTTTTTCTTGGTTTTTTTCTTCATTAATTTATCTACATCGTTAAACGTAGTCCATTTTAATCCATTGCTAGAGTGCTGAATTTCATTAGGTTTAAATGAAAAAAAGCAGATAACAGATACCAATAATGCTGCGCCAATTAATATTTTATTTTTCATAGAGATTTGCATATTTTTAAATTGTAATAACCTAATTTATAAACTAAGTTGCTGAATAAATATTGTGTAAATTTAATGAAAGAAAACAGAAAAATGCAATTATTTAGCTGTTTTCAAATCTTTCCATTCAATAATATCTCTTATCACCACCGAGGCCACTCCCCCACCAAAAGCCGCAGGCATGTAAGAGATTGTGCCATAAGCAGAACGCTTAAAGTTACTACCATCTGTGTGAATAAGGGAAGAATCCAAGGGAATTTCTGGGGAGAATACCACCTTAAACCCCGTGTGCACCCCTAATCTTCTGAGTCTTTTTCTTACATAAAAGCCTAATCTACAGCCATAAGAGTCGGCAACATCAGAAGTCATAATTTTGGTAGGATCCATTTTGCCCCCTGCCCCAAAAGAGCTCACCAAAGGAATTCTGTTTTTATAAGCCCCAGCAATCATGGTGAGTTTGGGAGTAACGCTATCAATACAATCTACCGCATAAGTAAATGGCTCTTTCATAAGCAGTTCCATTAAATCTGGGGTCATAAACTTTTTATGGGTAATAAGCTCCAATTCAGGATTTATGTCCATAAGTCGCTGAGCCATAATGTCAACTTTAAACAAATCATGGGTAGAAACTAAAGCAGGCAGCTGTCGATTTCTGTTGGTAGGATCTACCACATCGCCATCCACAATGGTCATTTTGCCTACACCAGCTCTGGCTATAAATTCAGCAGCAAATGAACCAACTCCACCCAAACCCACTACCAAAACATGTGCATTTTTTAACTTTACTAAGGCTTCCTCTCCTATTAATAGATTTGTACGCTGTAACCAACTCATTAGTAATCAATAATTAGTAATAAAGAATTAATAATTGACCAAAATGTCAATATTAGCTCTGTTTAAAATCAATATGTAATACAAATATAGGATTTTTTTGAAGAATGTAATTAGTGCCTTAGGAGCTTTTGGGAATTTATGCTTAAGAATATGGATGTAAAAAAGAGCACTAAAATCGCTTTATCAATCTTTTTAAAATAATAAAAATTGTATATTTGTAAATAAAAATGAATGTAAATAGAAAACTAATTAATTCAAACAAAAATATTAATCCAAAGAAAATGAGTGCAATAACTATTAACCTTCCAGACGATAGTCAAATAAATGTAATAAAGGCTTTTCTAAAAGCTTTAAAAATAAAATTTAGTATTGCTAGTAATGAAATTACAAACCCTGCTATTTTGAAAAGCATAAACGAGTACGAAAATGGAAAATCACATCCAACTCCAATGAATTTAGAAGAACTAAAATTTAATATTTTAAAATAACAAGTCACACCATTTTATTATGTAAAAACACATAAGTAAAATGTTAAGAAGCAACCAAAAAAAGTGAGTGGTGTTAAATAATGTATTTATATTTTTTCTTATTGCAAAATAACCTGATACTGAAGGCATCAAAAAAAATAATATACCAATTATAAAAGAAAATACCCCCATTCCAAAACCTTTACTAAAAACAAATTCCATATAAATAAAATATGAAATATTTAGAACAATTAAACTAATTCCAATAAAAGAATGAAGTTTATTTATAAATTCACTTTTTTTATCTCTATATACTTCCTTATAATACTTAAGAATATCTTGAGATAAAATCCTAATCCCATCTTTACTAGGAATTTCACTTTCTTTAAAACAATTTAATAGTTCAAGTTTAAGTATCGGATATAAATCTTCAATAGTGTTAACTTTTTTTAAGGTTGGTACTAGTTTTAAAATGATTATATCCAATAATTCTTCGTTTTCACTAGAAATTACATCTAAGTGAGATTGAAGAATTAGTTTTAAACCTAAATGGTTATTTAAAATATATTCAGAAACATTAGCACTCATTGAAGATTTATTAAATTTATACATTTCAAAAAAGGTATAAAATTTTGAGAACCAATATAATTAAAATTTAAAAAATTGAGAAATTATATTTATTATAATTCATATTCTAATAAATCCCAAAGGCGAACACATAGGTTCGCCCCTACAAATTAATCCCCACACCTAAGCAAACTACAAACAATAAAGTAGCCAATGCCATTTGTTTTAAATGAGGGTCAAGGGCTTGGGAATCTGTTTTTTGAAAGACAGCTTTTACATTTAGCAACATTACAGGGCTTGCAACTAAAAATACCCAAGAGGTGATGGGTGCCTTTGAAATAATCACATAAATAGCAGCAGCAACTAATCCCGACAAAACTAAAAAAAGGTGATAATAACAAGCGGCTTTGCGGCCTATTCTTACAGGAATAGACATTTTACCAGCTTTGGTGTCTGATTCTATGTCTCTTACATTGTTCACATTCAACACTGCAGTGGCAAAAGCACCCACAGCGTAGGCAGGCAACAAAACCAACAAATCGAATGTGGTGGTGTGTAAAAAATAACTTCCTCCTACCCCAATAAAACCAAAGAAAAGCAACACTGCAATATCTCCCAAACCTGCATAACCATAAGGATTTGAGCCTGCGGTGTATTTAATGGCAGCATAAATGGAAAGTAAACCCAGCACTATAAAAATCAAAAATTGTAGATTGATACTTGCAAAACTAACTATCAATAAGCCAATACCTGAAATAAAAGCCAATACACCACAAATTATCATGGCATTTTTCATTGATTGCAAAGAAATTTGACCAGATTGTACCATTCTCGCAGGTCCTTTGCGTCCGTTTTCTGAAAAATCGGCACCATTTACAGAATCTCCATAATCATTTGCCAAATTGGAGAGTATTTGCAATAAAGTGGCAGTAATAATACTCAAAACCAACACAGGCAAGTACAATTCTCCTTTTCTAGCCGCTAAAAATGCACCCATCGCTATACCAGCCAAAGCCAGCGGTAGGGTTCTTAATCTAAAAGCGGAGAGCCAAGCTTTAATATTCAAAACAAATAAAAATTATTTTAAAACATTGATTTTATGTACTATTTCATGCACAGAATCCAAAATGGCATTGGTATCAAAACCACATTCTGCATACAATTGTGCTTGTTCGCCATGTTCAATATAGGCATCAGGAATACCTAATCTTTTCACTTTTATACTGTATTCATTATCAGCAAAAAACTCCAAAATTGCAGAGCCAAATCCTCCCTGAATACAAGCATCTTCAACCGTAATTACATATTTATAATGCTGTGCAATTTCGTGTAAAAGTTGATTATCTAATGGTTTTGCAAATCTCATATCATAATGACCCACCATAATTTGTTCATTATTCAAAAACTCAATGGCTTTAGCCACAAAATTTCCTGGATGTCCTAAAGATAAAATGGCAATTTCCTCGCCTTTTTGTAAGGTTCTTGCTTTGCCAATTTCCATTTTTTCAAATGGTTTTTTCCAATCTGGCATCACTCCTTCTCCTCTTGGGTAACGAATTGTAAATGGCCCATGATTATCTTCAGATGCTGTAAACATCATATTTCTAAGCTCTTGCTCGTTCATTGGGGCTGCAACAATCATATTGGGTAGGCAACGCATATAAGCAATATCAAATGCTCCATGATGCGTAGGTCCGTCGGCACCGGCTAAACCTGCACGGTCTAAACAAAAAATCACATGTAAATTTTGCAAACAAACATCATGCATTACTTGGTCGTAAGCACGTTGCATGAATGATGAATAAATATTACAAAAAGGAACTAAACCTTGCGTAGCCAAACCTGCAGAGAAAGTAACAGCGTGTTGCTCAGCAATTCCCACATCCACTGCTCTGTCTGGCATGGCTTCCATCATGATATTCAATGAACTACCAGAAGGCATGGCCGGGGTAATACCCATAATTTTACTATTTTTCTTTGCCAATTCTAAAATAGTATGACCAAAAACATCTTGGTATTTGGGAGCTTGTGGGGTATCAAAAATTTTCTTTTGAATTTCTCCTGTAATTTTATCAAATTTCCCAGGAGCATGCCACTTGGTTTGGTCTTTTTCGGCTGGGGCAAAACCTTTGCCCTTTACGGTAATGGTATGCAACAATTTAGGGCCTGGAATTTCTTTCATGTCCTTGAAAATCTGCACCAAATGGGTTACATCATGTCCGTCAACAGGTCCAAAATAACGCAAGTTCAACCCTTCAAACAAGTTACTTTGTTTCATCAAAGTAGCCTTCATACCTGCCTCAATTTTAGAAGCAAGGCGTTGCATTTTAGGTCCAAAATGAGTTACCTTCCCAAGAGTATTCCAAATTTCGTCTCTAAATTTATTATAAGTTTTAGACGTGGTAATGTCAATTAAATAATCTTTTAAAGCCCCCACATTGGGGTCAATTGCCATGCAATTATCATTCAAAACTACCAATAAATTGGCATTGGCAGTACCAGCATGGTTGAGTGCTTCAAAAGCCATTCCTGCCGTCATTGAGCCATCGCCAATAACTGCAATGTGCTGACGGTTTTTAATTTTCTTGTATTTAGATGCCACAGCCATACCCAAAGCGGCTGATATAGAAGTAGATGAGTGACCTACGCCAAATGCATCGTATTGGCTTTCGCTTCTTTTGGGAAAACCAGATAGTCCTTTGTAAACACGGTTGGTATGAAAGTTTTCACGTCTGCCTGTGAGAATTTTATGTCCATAAGCTTGGTGGCCAACATCCCACACAAGTTGATCGTTGGGGGTATCGAAAACATAATGCAAGGCTACTGTGAGTTCTACCACTCCTAAACTAGCCGAAAAATGCCCTCCGTAAACCGAAACTGTATCAATAATATATTGCCTAAGTTCCTCACATACTTTGGGTAATTGGTGAATAGGAAGTTTCCTTAAATCACTTGGTGTAATAATATTTTGAAGCAATTCGCCTGGCTTAATTTGCATATTAATTAATTGGTTAACCTTATTGCTTAACCATTTTGTTTAATATTTGTTTATAAAAACATCAACAAAACTTAAACAGAATAAGTATGCAATTTAGAAAAAAAGTAGCAATATTGAAAACTTAAATGTAAGTCTTAAATTGCGGAGGGATTTTAGATGATAGTTATTTGTAATTAGTTATTTGAAGATGAATAGAATAAATTTTAAATTGATATATGTTTTATTGCTTTTGCTAAGTATTGAATTATTTACATATTGTGAAAGCAAAAAAACAGAGGAAAATACTGTTTCTGAAGACTTTATAAAAACAGAAATCAAGAAAGATTCAGTTTTTGTACAGGATGCTGATTCTAATAAAGTGGCTACAACAAAAGAAAAAGATTTGTTTGAAAAACTTGCCAATGAAAAAGAAGTAGCTGTAAATGAACTCACATTTTCGCATGTGCTTGATAGTTTACAGATTGATAATCAAGAAAAAAGAAAGTATTATTTTATACAAATTACAAAAACAATACAACATGCCCAAGGAGCATATTCTGAAGCATTGGGCTATCATACGTTGCAGTTTTTAAATCAACATTTGTCTGATTTTATTCAATTAAAATTAAACAATAAAATTACAGATATTGATTTTAATAATTGGGTGTTACTTGCTGGCAATGAGCTTGAATTACAGAAAGATATAAGTAAACCAAGCATTGTAAAAGACTTTTTAAAATATTTAAATAAAGAGAAAATAAATTATTCAAAAGCAGAATTGAAAGAAATTGAAAAAATAGAAAGGTTGATAAAGAAGAGATTTGAGTGAAGTTTTAAACATTAAGTATTTCTTCCACCAATTTAATAAATCCTTTGTTTTTTAAGTCTGTCCAAAAACCTACATGACCACCGTATTTTGTAAGGTGAAGATGAATATTTGCATTTTTTTCAGCTTGTTGATATGGAATACAAGCAGCGTTGAAAAAAGGATCGTCAAGAGAAAGTAAAATATTGGTCGGGTAATTTATTTTATCCATGTGGTTAATACAGCTATTGGACTGATAATAAGCTTCTGCAGATTTATATCCAAATGAAGTGGCTGTAAATAAATCATCAAATTCCTCAATGGTTTTTAAGGCTTTCATTTCCTGAGCAGTAAACCAAGCTTGGGAAGATTTCACTTTGGTAAGTCCTTTTCTCACCAAAGCAGAAAGGATATAATGATTGTAAATTTTGCTTTTACGTAGTTCTTTTTCAGATTTTGACAAATCGCAAGGCACAGAAATCGCCAACACATTTCCTAAATTCTTTGGTAAATCTGAAGCATAATCAGCCATGTATTTTACCACTGTATTCCCACCAAGGCTAAACCCAACAATGTGTAATTTACTGATTTTAAATTGATTATTTAGAAATTGTAATGCTTCATGAATATCAATGGTGAGTCCCGAGTGATAAGTTTGAATATGCCTATTGTCTCTTCCACTGCAACTTCTGAAATGAAAAGCAAAAACCCAAAATCCTTTTTTGTGAAAATGATTGGCCAATACTCTTATGTAGGAAGATTGTGAATTTCCTTCTAAACCATGCACAAAAAAAACAGCTTCTTGGCTTATACCTTCCAGATAATCAATATCTAAAAAATCATCACAACTTAATTCGCAAGAAATTCTTTGGTATTTGATTGCTTTGGTATTTCTATAAAAAGCACCCAATAAAGTTTGAATATGCTTGTTTCTCAACCAAAAAGAAGGTGCAAAAGAGGGCTCATAAATAGGCATAAAACGACTATTACATTTAAAATAGATGCACAGATTTAAGACAAATGTAGTTATAATTATACTTTTTTGTGTATTTTTGAAAATAAATTGCTAGGAATAGTATTCAAATCTAAATCAATAAATATGCTTGGGCTTGATAATCTTGTAAATTCACTTACTGGTTTTATAGAAACCAGAATTGAGCTATTGAAATTGGATGCGCAAGAAAAACTTTCAGCTTTGATTGAGGGATTTATAAAACTGGCTATAAAATTATTTTTAGGCTTTTTATTTATCATTTTTCTAGGTTTTTCGTTTTCTTATTTCATTGGTCATTTAATTGGTAATGTGGCAATTGGCTTTTCAATTACCACTTTATTATTATTAATATTACTTACCCTGATACAAAAAGGTGCTTTTGACAAGCTATTTAAAAATGAAATAAATAACAACCTTAACCAACTATTTGGAGATAACAAAAATGGAAACGATGAATAATTTTTCAGAAAGAAGAGTTTTTTTACAAAAAAGAGCCACAAAATACAAAACTGCTGCCGAAGGCGAAGTAGTAATTTTAAAAGGAAATGTACAAAGAATTGGCAAATTAGCTGCCATTTCTGGTATGGCTTTGCTTGGTGGGTATTTGCTTTATAAAATATTTTTTGGCAAAAAACACATAGAGCCTTTGGTGATAAACACAGAGGCAGGACTTAATCAAGGCATTGTGGTACAAAGAGTTGAATCTGAAAACAATGGAATTTTTCAAAGTATTAAACAGCAAATTGCTTTGTTTTTGATTTCAATAGCTAAGCAAAAATTAATGGATTATTTAAACAATTACAAAGCAAAGTCGACCAATAATTAATGAGCATTTACAATCATATTATTGAAGGCAAAAGTAAGAATATCAAGCAGTTTGCTGTTTTGGTAGATCCTGATAATATTTCAGAACAAGAATGTATTTACTTGGCTAAAGAGGCTGAAAAAGCAAAAGTAGATTTATTTTTTGTAGGTGGTAGTTTAATAGCTGGTAATGGCTTGCACAGCACTATTAAAACCTTAAAAGCCAATTGCAAAATACCTATCATCATTTTCCCTGGCAACAACTTACACATTGATGCTGAGGCAGATGGAATATTATTTTTAAGCTTAATATCGGGTCGTAACCCTGAGCATTTGATTGGGCAACATGTATTGGCTGCCCCAATTTTGAAACGTACCAAACTTGAAATACTCCCAACTGGCTATATTTTAATTGATGGAGGTGCTCCCACAACCGTTTCTTACATTAGTAACACTACTCCTATTCCTGCTGATAAACCTACCATTGCAGCTTGTACGGCCATGGCTGGGGAATTATTGGGGCTAAAACTAATTTATTTAGACGCAGGAAGTGGTGCTAAACAACACATTAGCAGAAAGTTAATTTCTACAGTTAGAAGAGCTGTAGATGCTCCCATTATAATTGGAGGAGGAATAGACAATGAATACAAAGCCCAAGAAATTTACGAAGCTGGAGCTGATATTTTGGTGATTGGCAATGGCATAGAAAAAGAATTTGAGCTAATGATAAAAGTGGCCCAACTAAAAGAAAGACTAAATAACGAAAAATAAAAAAATATGAGCCACGACCACCACCACGATGATGATGATTTCTTACTAAATGGCGCCACCGCTGATGAAAGCAAAATTACTTTTTGGCACACCAATACAATTATAAAATTTTTATGGAACATACTTTTTGCATGTTTTTACCCTATTATTCTCACATTCACATTATTAGCAAGCGGCATGGTGTGGTTAACTTCAACCCTAGCCAATGGAATTTGGTGGGTAATTAGGAAAGTGAGAGGGTGAATGGTTGAAAAGGTTTAAAGTTTAGAGTTTAAAGTATAAATTAAATAGTTTAAATTCATTTATCATAAACTTCTTTTCTATGGCCAAGTGTAATTATATCTACAACCAACTGTTTATCAAATATATTGTAGATAATTCTATAGTCTCCAACTCGTATTCTAAAACCTTCTATTCCTTTTAGTTTTTTAAAACCTGCTGGTCTTGGGTTATATTCAAGATCACCAATAGCATCCAAAATAGGAGCTGCAATATTGTCAGAAATCTTATCTAATTGTTTTTGAGCTTTTTTAGATAAATATACAATATAACTAGGCATTTTTCTTCTTTCTTTTCTTTAAGTATTCAGAAAATAAAATACGTTCACCTGAATCTTTCTTTTTTGCCTCATCATAAAGTCGTATATCTTCAAGTTCTTCTAATTCTTCAAGAATATTTTGAAACTCTTTCATAGGTAATACAACTGACATTTTTTTACCTACATTATTTGTAATATACTGAGGATGAATAGATAACATGAATTTTAAAGTAATTTTAACTTATTTACAAATATAATAATATATTAATTCAGATTATTAAACTTTCAACCTTAAACCTTAAACTTTAAACCCAAAATTACCTTTTCTGACTTTCTACCCAATTTGTTGCAAAATCTTTAATATCGTCTGCACTAAAGCCATACACATTTTGAATTTTAATAATGGCGGAATCAATGTTTGAAGTAGTATTATTTTTCAAAAGTTGGATGGGTGAATAAACATTATCGTTGTTGATATGGAGTTTGTTACCTAAAATATTTCCATCATAATCACTTATAAATCTTTCACTTACAGGTAATAATTTAAACGATAGCACCAATGTACCAGCTGCATTGTAGTGATAAAGTGCTTTGGCTTGTAAAGAATCTTTTGCCAATTTGTTACTTTGTGTTGCCGCTAAAGTAAGCTGAGATTGAGTTTGTTTTAAATGATAAACCACCGATGCCATTGCCGATTTCTCTAATAATCTTTTCACTGCATTTACATTGTTATATGCTGAATTTGAGTCACTTTTAAGCACTGCATTTTGTAAATTGGCATACTGATTTTTGAGTTGGGTATAAAGTCCACCGCCATCATTTTTATCTCTTTCGGCAGCAAATTTCCCAAAATACACATCATAAGGTTTTGAAACATCAATGGTGCTTGTGTTAGGAAAAGCTGCATTTATCCCGCTTAAAACCAATATTTTATGTGTTTTAGATTTTGAGTAAAGCGTATCTGCTCCAATTTTATTTATTTGATGAAAAAGTGTGTGCACAAGGTTCATTTTTTCAAATAATTCTGAAAAAACTACCCCATTTTTATTTATTAAATATTTGTAATACACACCACCATTGGGTTTATTGGCAGAATCTGCCGAAAGTGGGTTGTAACTTTTATTGCTGGCACTCAACACTTCTTGCAAAAATCCACTTTCCCAAGTGTTATAGGTTGTTGTTGCCAAAGTATCATTGAACTGAAAAACGGCATTATTGACATCAAACGTTTTGGTAGAATCTGCCAATAACAAAATAGATTGTGATGCAATTTTGAGTTTAGCCAATGTTTCGTACTGACTTTTAGCACTTTGACCAACTCCTGTGCTATCATAAACTGCTTGAGGAGTGGGCTCTGACTTTTTCTTACAAGCCACAAAAAGAAAGTTAAAAACCATTAAAACTGAAAGTGGAGCTACTAATTTTATCATCTGAAAATGTGAATATTTTATAATTTTATAACTAACTTATAATCATTAACTTGGCAAAACTTAACAACAATGTTTTTTCGCCTGCATTGCCAAAATTAATTTTTGCTTTGGCATCGGAATCACTTCTGTCAATTTCCAAAATAGTGCCATTGCCAAACTTTGTATGTAAAACGATTTGTCCTGCCATTAATTGTTCGCTAGGCGAAGGTACAAAATTTTCTGGTAATGCAGGAGCTGCTGCGGGCTTATTGGCAGCAGGACGATGCACCATATTGCCTTGTGGTTTTTGATAAACATTAGCACTACTCTGAGGACGAACTTGTGGTGAAATACCTGGCTTAGGTGCTGTATTTAAAGGTTTTAAGTTTTGTTTAAACCCAATATTCATTTTGGCTTGGGCGTAAAAAGCTCCATCTTCAGAATCTGAAAAGCCATTGAATTTAAAAGGCTGACTTAAATAACCAGCATCAATTTCTTGTAAAAATCTACTTGGTTCACAAGGTTTTAACTTACCAAATCGATAACGTGTGGTGGCATAAGACAAGGTAAGCTTGTGCTCTGCCCTTGTTACCGCTACATAAAACAATCTTCGCTCCTCTTCTAAATCTTCTCTGCTTGAAATCATCATTTGAGATGGAAATAAATCCTCTTCCAAGCCCACAATAAACACATTTTTAAACTCCAAACCTTTTGATGAGTGTATGGTCATCATGGTTACTTTGTCTTCGTCTTCGTCCTTTTTATCCTGAACATCAGTTACTAAGGCAATTTCTTGCAAAAATGAACCTAAAGACTTATCAGGTGTTTCAGGATTGTCTACAAATTCTTTTATTGCATTGAGCAATTCTTGTAAGTTTTCATATCTTGCCAATCCTTCCACGGTTTTGTCGGCATACAAATCGCCAATTATACCTGATGTTTTTGCAATATAATTAGCTGATTCATAAGCATCTTTGGCCTCAATAGTAATTTTAAAACTTTTAATTATGGTTGCAAAAGTATCAATGGCTTCTGCAATTTTGCCAGTCATTATTTTTTTAATATTGCAAAGCGCATCCCACAAAGTAAGGTTATTTTCTTGTGCAAAAACTATTAATTTAGCTACAGAAGTGTCACCAATGCCTCTTTTGGGATAATTGATGATTCTTTTAAGGGCTTCTTCGTCGTTTTGGTTAATTGAAAAACGTAAATAGGAAACCAAATCTTTGATTTCTTTTCTAGCATAAAACGAAAGTCCGCCTACAATACGGTAAGGAATACTCATTTTACGCAAAGCCTCCTCCATAGCCCTTGATTGTGAGTTGGTTCTGTAAAGAATTGCAAAATCATTGTATTCGCCTGCATTTTGCATTTTTTCTTCAAAAATAGCAGAAGCTACCAATTTACCTTCTTCATTATCAGAGCCAGCTTTGAGTACTGTAATTAAAGAACCTTGGTCGTTATCTGTCCACACACTTTTGCGCAACTGCTTGGTATTGTGCTTAATAATAGAATTGGCAGCTTGTACAATATTTTGAGAAGAGCGATAATTTTGTTCTAATTTAACAACTTTTAGGTCTGGATAATCTTTTTGAAAGTTGAGGATATTTTCAATATCAGCCCCTCGGAAAGCATAAATACTTTGCGCATCATCGCCCACCACACAAATATTTTGATGACGAGCAGCCAATTTACGAGTAATTAAATATTGAGAAAGATTGGTATCCTGAAACTCATCCACCATTACATACTGAAAACGAGCTTGGTACTTGTTCAAAACATCTAAATGATCTCTGAAAAGGACGTTGGTATTGAACAATAAATCGTCAAAATCCATAGCCCCAGATTTGAAACATCTTTCTTGGTATGTTTTATAAATCTCACCCATTTTTGGTCGCAACGCACTTTCGTCATCGGCTTTCAAAATGGGGTTGTTCATGTATTCTCTCCAATGAATAAGTTTGTTCTTAGCCATTGATATTCTGCCTAATACAGCACTTATCTTATAAATTTTATCATCTAGCTGCATCTCGTTGAGGATAGATTTCAGCAAAGATTTAGAATCGTCGGTATCGTAAATGGTAAAATTACTTGGGTAACCTATTTTCTCCCCTTCGGAACGTAAAATACGGGCAAAAACAGAGTGAAAAGTACCCATCCAGAGGTTTCGAGCATCTTTTCCCACCACTTTTTCAATTCTGTTTCGCATTTCACGAGCAGCTTTGTTGGTAAAAGTAAGCGAAAGAATATTAAACGGATCCACTCCTTTTTCCATCAAATGGGCTATGCGATAAGTAAGTACGCGTGTTTTACCAGAGCCAGCACCAGCAATTATCATCAAAGGACCGTTGGTGGTAACAGCAGCTTCACGCTGAGGAACATTTAATTCGTCTAAATAGGCACTCATATCAAAATTTTTGAAAAAGCTAAGATACGTTTTTTATGCTATAAAATCATTGCACAGCATGTACTAATTAATAATTTCCAAAAAATGAAATAAATAATTAATTTAGCGAAATCTGAAAACTAGAAAAATAAAAATAAATTTGTTTCCCTTAAAGGAAATATTTAACTTTAGCAAAATATCAATGAAAGCAAAATTTGAAATAGAATTATTACCAGAAGTAATTGATTTTCTTGATGATTTAGATGAAAAATCTAGAGATAAAATATATTACAATTTTAAAAAATCACAGTTTATAAATGACAGTGAGATTTTCAAAAAATTAAATGAAAATATATGGGAATTCAGAACATTATATAATGGCAATTCCTATAGATTATTTGCATTTTGGGATAAAACATCAAAAATGGAAACATTAGTAATTTCAACCCATGGTATTGTGAAAAAAACACAAAAAACACCTTTAAATGAAATTACAAAAGCCGAAGAAATAAGAAAAGAGTATTTTACACATAAAATAAATAAACAAAATGAAAGATAAATTCAAAACCGTTTCTCTAGAAGAAATGATAGATAAACACATTGGAAAAGAAGGTACTAGCAAAAGAGACCATTTTGAAAATGAGCTCAAAATTGAATTACTTGGTCAAAAAATAAAGGAAGTTAGACAAGCAAGAAATTTAACACAATCGCAACTTGGAGAACTAGTAGGTGTTCAAAAAGCACAAATATCTAAAATAGAAAATAGTGTAAAAAATGCTAGGTTTGAAACTATTTTAAAAGTATTCGAAGCATTAGGTGCTAAAGTAAATTTCAATATAGAACTTTCAAATGGTAATTTTGCCTATTAAATTGAAAAATTAATTAAGGCATTTAGAACAATTTATGAAACCCAAACTACTCATTTTCATATTAATATTTCTAATTTCAAAAAATACTTTTTCACAAGAAAGTGAATCAGTACGTAATTATAAAAATATTATTTTGGCAGATATAAATGTTTTAGGTGAAGCTGGTATTTATTTTGAAAAACGAATAGTTAAGTTAAAACGAGTTTCTTATTTTTTACATATTGGAGGGAAAACATTATTTGATGCTCCTCATTTTTTTGGTTTTGAATTTGGGGCTTTTGGGCTTACTGGTATGAAAAAATCTCATTTTGAATATGGTTTAAACTTTTGCAGTTTTGAATTTCTTACGAGAGGCACATCTAGAAACTATATTTTATACCAAAAACAAGCTATAATTGGTTATCGATATCAAAACTTTAACAAAAAAGGTATTGTTGTAAAAGGAGGCTTAGCCCTAACACATTTAACAATTTGGAATGACGATTATTCATCAACAGAATTTTATCCTTTGCCTTATTTTGGAATTGGTTATGCTTTTTAAAAATATTCTCTAACATACTCCCCCACTTTTTCACTTCCCACACAACATTAATCAATTTTTAATTTCATATTAAGCGGTTTTAATTTTTGAATCTGTATTTTTATGAAAAATATTTTGTGAAATGAAAATAAGAGAATTGTTTGTTTTGATGTCGGTAATGACAATGGTAATCATTATTGGCATTGCCATGGTTTTTCCGCTAGAACTTTGGATATTAATTATTGTTTTGCCTTTAATTGGGCTTGGAATTAACGACATTTTACAAAAAAAACATGCTATCAAAAGAAATTATCCATTAATTGGTAATATTCGGTATTTGTTGGAAAAAATCAGACCAGAAATTCAACAATATTTTATTGAAAGTGATTTAGACGGCACTCCCATCAACCGTGTTTTTAGGTCGCTTATATATTCCAGAGCCAAAAACCAAGTAGATTCTGTACCTTTTGGCACCAAAAACGATGTTTATCAAAATGGTTATGAGTGCATGGCTCACTCTATTTACCCTAAAAAAATCACTGAAGTGGAGCAAAATCCTAGGGTTGTTTTTGGTGGCAAAGACTGCAAAAAACCGTACAGTGCAAGTATTTTAAATATCTCTGCCATGAGTTTTGGGGCTTTGAGCCAAAATGCGATATTGGCACTGAGTAAGGGTGCAAAATTGGGAGGCTTTGCTCACAACACTGGCGAAGGTGGTTTGAGCACCTATCATCTTGAAGGAGGAGGTGATTTGATATGGCAAATTGGTACTGGCTATTTTGGTTGCAGAACCGTAGATGGTCAGTTTTCTGAAGAAAATTTCAAATCTAATGCATTGAAAGACAATGTAAAAATGATTGAAATAAAATTATCTCAAGGGGCAAAACCTGGTCATGGCGGTATTTTGCCTGCTGCTAAAAATACCAAAGAAATAGCACAAATTAGAGGTATTTTGCCGCATGTGGATGTGCTTTCTCCCCCCTATCACACTGCATTTTCAAATCCTAATGAACTTATCCTTTTTATTCAAAAATTAAGAACCTTATCCGACGGAAAACCTGTGGGAATTAAACTTTGTATTGGCGACAAAAATGAATTTGAAGATTTATGCAAAGCCATGGTAAAGAATGATTTATATCCAGATTTTATTACCATTGATGGTGGCGAAGGTGGCACAGGTGCTGCACCAGAGGAGTTTACAGATTCTATTGGGATGCCCTTGAGGGATGGATTGGCTTTTGTAGTGGATACTTTGAAGAAATATAATTTAAAAAATGACATAAAAGTAATAGCCTCTGGGAGAATTTTTTCTGCCTTTCACATCATTAGGGCTATGGCTTTAGGTGCTGATACTGTGAACAGTGCCAGGGCCATGATGTTGGCGATAGGTTGCATTCAAGCCCTGAGATGCAATACCAATAACTGCCCTGCTGGGGTGGCCACGCAAGACAAAAGTTTGATGAAAGGACTTGATGTGACTGATAAATCGGTGAGGGTGTATAATTTTCATAAAAAAACGGTGCACAGTATGGTTGAGATGTTGGCAGCTGCCGGCTTGTCGTCGCCAAAAGAAATAAGCAGAAAACATATTTTGCACCGTACTGGGCCCAATAAATTACAATCTTACAGCGAATTATATCTTGAAAATGTGTAAGATAGACATTTTTGGGATATTGATTAAAGCAAATTAATTTTTAAAAATACTATGGCAGCTGAAATTTTAATTTATCAAAATCAAGATGGGAATATAAAAGTAGATGTAAGACTAGAAGAAGAAACCGTTTGGATTACACAAGCACAAATGTGTGAATTGTTTCAAAAATCTAAATCTACTATAAGTGAGCACATTAAAAACGTTTTTGAAGAAGGAGAATTGATAGAAAAAGTGGTTTGTCGGAATTTCCGAACAACCACTCAACATGGTGCTATTGCAGGTAAAACACAAGAAGTGGATGTGAAATTATACAATCTTGATGTTATAATTTCTGTTGGTTACCGTGTTAAATCCTATCAAGGTACCATTTCACATCAAATGGCGTTGAAAAAATCTGAAATAGAATTTGAAAAGTTTAAAACTGCTGAAATAAAATGGGAAAAGAGCAAAGTTTAAAATGAAATTGAAGCAGATATTAAAAAACTGAAACCTTAATAAAATACTCTTTATAAATTTTAATAATGTGTAGAAAAGTCATTTTATTATAAAACATAAATAGCTGATTATGTTGTTTAAACAGTTCTATATTTGGGTATTAGAATTTGCAAATTGAATTGTAAATAAAGATTACACTAACAGAACATTTATTCTAAAAACTAAAAACATGAAAGCAGAAAAATTTATGATTGCGAATATGACCCAAAATGGCTGTGAAAACACCATTAAAAAAGATTTGCTTACTATTGCGGGTGTGAGAGAAATATTTGTAGATATTAAAAACGATGCTGTGTATGTAAGGCACAAAGACGAAGTGGAAAGAAATGCCATTACCAACAAGCTACTATTGCTTGGCTACCCAGAAGCCACTGCCGAAAATGGCTTGTTACCACAACTAAAAAGTTTGTCTTATGCAGAATAAAACATACTAAGTCAATTTTATAATTTGATTCAAAATCTGATGCCCATCCTTATAATTTATATCGATGGGCATCTAAATTATATCCCCATCCATTTGATTTATAAATTTAGAGAGCTATTCTGTATTTAAGATTAGTTGTTATAAAAACCAAAACATTAGTTTACAGTATTTTAAAAACCAGCATCAGTCAGGCAATCTCGATTTATAATAAAATTCGAGAATTCGTGGCTTTTTAATATAAAATTCAATTACGAGAGTTTGGGTCTTAATCATTTCAGCAAAATCAATTAGGTAAAAACCCATAAAAAAAGGGTGAACCAGCTTGTGTGAACACATCATAAAAAGTAGCTTTGTAAAATGATGTTGAAAATAAAATTGAAAAAAGTATTAAAAATGATGGGGATTGGGTTGCTTGTATTGGTTTTGCTAGGTGTTGGCTATGTGTATTGGTTGCTCGGGCAGCCTCAGTTTGGTAAATTACCTTCGGAAGAGGCTTTGAAAAGATTTGAAAAATCACCTCAATTCAAAAACGGCGTATTTGACAATACCAACCCTACTCCTGCTCTTACTGAGGGAGTTAGTTATTTTCAGGTCATAAAAGAGTTCTTTTTTACCAAAAAAGAAAGAAATGTTCCCACTCAAAAAATTCCTACAAAAAAAATAGATTTATTACACTTAAGTGCTGATGAAGAAGTTTTTGTTTGGTTTGGGCATTCGTCTTATTTTATTCAAAAAGAGGGAATTAAAATATTGGTTGACCCAGTTTTTAGTGGCAATGCTTCTCCTGTAAAGTTTACCACGAAGAGTTTTGCAGGTAGTGATGCATATACTGTAGAAGATTTTCCTGAAATTGATTATTTGTTTATTTCTCACGACCATTGGGACCATTTAGATTACGAAACTGTGTTAAAACTGAAATCTAAAGTGAAAAAAGTAATAACTGGCTTGGGAGTAGGCGAACATTTTAAATTTTGGGGATACGATTCATTAAAAATCAATGAATTGGATTGGCATGAAAAACTTGATTTACAAGAAAATATATCCGTAACAGCCACACAAGGCCGTCACTTTTCTGGGAGAGGTTTGAAAAGAAATACTTCTCTTTGGGTTTCATTTGTGTTGAAAACAAAAAACAAAACTTTATTTTTAGGTGGAGATTCTGGCTATGATACTCATTTTAAAGAAATTGGCTATAAATATGGCCCATTTGACTTGGCAATTCTTGAATGTGGACAATATGACCAAAAATGGAAATACATCCACATGATGCCAGAAGAAGTGGTGCAAGCTGGATTTGATTTAAAAGCCGTGAAAATTATCCCTGTGCATTTTTCAAAATTTGCCTTGGCAAATCATCCTTGGGATGAATCAATCATTCGCTACAGCACCGAAGCCAAAAATAGAAAACAAACCTTTATTGCCCCATTTATCGGCGAAAAAATTAACCTAAACGATTCTGCAACTTATGAATCTAAGTTTTGGGAAGAGGTTAGGTAGTTGAAAGTTAAATGTTTAAAAATATTATTTATTTTAAACCTTAAACCTTTAACCTTAAACTTTAAACACTTATCACCTATCACTTATCACCTGTCCCCTATCCCCTATCCCTTATCACTTGCCCCCTAAAATTACCCTAACTTTGTGACAAGTTTATTTGTAATTATTTATGTATCAAAGAAATATATTATCTAAGCTAGAAACATGGAAAAACTCCTCAAATAGAAAGCTTTTGGTAATTACTTATTAACTAAATAAAGATAAAAAAGAGCCCCAAAGTCACTAATTATATTTTTAGAAAGTGACTTTGGGGCTCTTTAAATTTAGCTACTTTTAAATCATATACTAAGTTTTTCAATAGGCTCCACTTTATTAGAATATTTATTTTTTATATTAGAATAATTATATATTTTTGTTAAAATTAGCTTTTCCTCCAACCAAAATATGAAAAAAAATCTACTTTCAGTACTCTTGATTTTTGTGGTTCATTTCTTAATGGCGCAAAAAATTCCTCTTGGCACTGTAGCTCAATTTTCTACTTCGCTTAATGCAAAAAATGTTTCTATTCCAGTTCAAAATGGCAATATTAATTTCATACTCAACAACATATCATCTAGTGAAAATGTAGTTGAGTTTAGTGGAATTTTACAAACTCCATACAAAGGTGGTGTAAATATTAGCATTTCAAACCAAAATGTAATAGGCGAAATTATTGCTCCAACTTTAAAACAAGTTTGGAAAATTAGTTCTGAAAATGGTTTTGTTTATGTAGAAAATTCATTGATTGACAAACATTTATGCACTGAAGAGGAAACAAACAGACCAATTGTTGAAACATCTGCACCAAGTTTAAGAACGCAAGCAACCACTGCTGAATCTAGAAAATTACAAAGTTACCCAAATGGTAAAGCAGTGATTTACATAGATTTTGACGGACATACCGTAACTGATACTTGGTGGATAAACAATTACAACAGTGGAAAATCGTGGTATTGCACCCCAGCCAATATTTCTGCTGATAATGAAATAACAGTTTGGAAGGTAATGAGCGAAGATTATCGCCCTTTTAATATCAATGTAACTACAGATTCCACAGTGTTTTTAAAATATCCAGCCACCGAACGTCAAAGAATTATAGTAACTAGAAATGCCACTTGGCAAACAGTTTCTACAACTGGCATTGGTAGAATTGGTGGCTTTGGTTATTATTCTTCTGGCCCAGAAGCTTCTCCATGTTTCTCATTTCCAGGCGGTTTCTCATCTAGTAATCCATTAAGCACCACTTCAGCCGAAAAACTAGGAGAAGTTTCGTCACACGAATGTGGACATGCTTTTGGCTTAACACACGATGGCAACTCATCTACCAATTATTATGCTGGTCATGGCACTTGGGCACCCATAATGGGCTCTGGCTACAATAGAGTTTGCACCCAATGGAGTAAAGGTGAGTACACCGATGCCAATAATACCCAAGATGATTTGGCAATTATTTCTGGTGCTAACAATGGATTTGGCTATAAAACAGATGATTATGGCAACAATTACAACACGGCAAGTGAGCTAAAAATTGTAGCTGACAGCATAAAAGTGGGAAGTACCACAGGTTTGATAGAAACAAGTACCGACACTGATGCTTTCAAATTTTCGGTAAGTGCAAGCAGTAACATTACCTTGGTATTTATGCCTTATGAGGTAAAACCAAATTTAGATATTAAAGTAACCTTGTATAAATCAGACAATACCGTTGTAAAAATTGAAGACATTCCTGGCTATCAAACATGCACTTTAAATACCACCATTCCGGCAGGAGATTATTATTTATTAATTGAGGGTATTGGATATGGAAGTGCTTTAAATACAGGATTTTCTGATTATGCAAGCATTGGTTATTATGACATTTCGGGTAAAATACCCAATGCAAAAAGTGTAAAAGCAGGGAATTTATTGCCAATTGTAAATATTACCTCACCAACCAATAATGCAAATATTACAAGTAAAACAAATGTAACTATTGCTGCCTCAGCAAGCGATGCTGATGGTAAAATTACCAAAGTGGAATTTTATAATGGCAATACTTTATTATCAACAGTAACCACTGCACCTTACCAATATATTTGGCAAAATATTGTAGCAGGAAATTATACTTTCACAGCCAAAGCTTATGATGATTCTAGTGCTTCAGCAGTTTCTAGTGTGGTAAATGTAATTGTAAAAGATTCTGTTTTAAATGTTTGTACTGCAACTGCTTGGAATGCAAACACAGTTTATCTTGGTGATGCAGGTTTAGGAAATGGAAGTGGCGAAGTAGTTTCTTACAATGGAAAACAATACAGAACCAAATATTGGAGCCAAAACAACAACCCTGCCACTAGTGCCAACTGGTTAGATTTAGGGGCATGTGGAGGATTAACTGCTTTAGAAAATCAAGCATTAACTTCTGATATTCAAATCTTTCCCAACCCAAGTAATGGTATTTTAAACTTTTCTGTTTGGGTAGATGAGGTTCAAATTAAGAATTTAATAGGTGATGTAGTTTTGAGTTCAAATTCAGCAACCAACTCAATTGATATTTCAAATTTAAGTAAAGGAATGTATTTTGTAAGTTTGAAAATAAATGATAAACAATTGATTTATAAGGTGGTGAAGAAGTAGACGTGTATATTTAAATATTTAAAAATAGGTAGGTTTTTGAACATAAACCGTCCTTTTTTTATTTTGAAGCTGGATATTATAAAATCTAATTGAAGCACTTAATTTGCTTTTTTACTTGACAATTTTGTAACAAGCTATATTAAAACAATAATAAGAAACTACAAAATCTTCTAACATTGGAAATGCCAATTTAACCACTAATAGAATTTAATCATTAGTAAATTATTTAATTAAAACTTCAAACAATAAAATAGTACTTAAAAAACGAATATTGAGTGGCTACTGGGAACTTTTCCAAATTATTGTAGTTAAAATTCCGTTTTTGTAATTAAAGGCAAAGTTCTTACTCATGATTGTTGTATCAATAAGCTTATCTAATTTTTTATTAAAATCATACCCTATTTTAGTTTTTAAATTTGATTTCGTGAATTTTATGGTCTAAACTCGTTGAGAATTTAGTTCATTATTTAAAATATTTTCTGATGATTTAAAAATTGAATAAGCCTTGTATTTTTTATAATAAAATTTATAAACATAAGTATAATGTTTCACTGTTTTGTCGTCATAAGTAATAGTATAATGTTTAATTTTACTTTTATAAAATTTAGGATTTCCTAAAATTTTATTTAATTCTGAAATTGTTAATCCTTTATTTAGAGAATCAGTAAAATCTAAATTTAAATCCTCAATATAAATCATTTCATCATTTTTATTACTTAATGAGAAAAATTGAAAACTTAGTAATATAAAAATTAGAATTAATGTGAGTTTCATTTGTTTTACAATTTTAGCTTAATTATAATATTTTTTAAAATCTTAAACAATTCTTTAGCTTAATTCTTTCAAAATCAACTACTCCCCACCCAAAATCAACATTGTCAACATATCTCCATTGGGGGATTTTTTGCTGATGATTTCTAATTCTTGTAGTATTTTTTTGCGAAATGCCCACAAGGTTTTTTATAAAAAAAATTTTGCTTAAATAATCAATTAGTAAAATAGTTAATAAAGCCAAATAGAGGCAATAAGTATTGCAATAATGATAAATCTTTAAAAAAATCAATACCTCCAAAAATCAAAATAACTAAGTGATTCTACTTTTAACTTTTGTTTGCGTTTTGCTTGGTATTTTGTTAGATATTTTTCAAACATGGCCCACTGATAAGCACTCATCATGTCTTTTAAGTTATCAAAAAACTTGTTATTTACAGATCGGGCTTCTTTGTAAATCATTTTTTTGTCGGTTGTGAATTTTTGTTCTATCTCTTTAATTTGTAAATACCTTGTAGTCAACAATTCATGAGCAATTTCTTTTTGCTCTTTTCTAAAATGGGTTACCCTTTTCCATTTTCTGTAGGTTTTCTTGTATTCTTTTCTTACAGAATCTGGCAGTTGTTTAAAAGTGATTTTTTGAGCATTTAAAATACTACAAATCAATATACTTATTACTAAAACTAGGGTCTTTTTCATTTTTTTTATTTTATAAATTTTCTTTTTTCCACGGGTTTCATTTACCTTTTACACGGGTTAATAAAACCCGTAGCAATAACATCATCGTCTCATTTCATTCCACGGGTTAAAACCCTTTTCCACGGGTTGAAACCCGTGGCTATGTGTTCATTTACCTTTTCCACGGGTTGAAACCCGTGGCTATGATATGTTCGTCCCTTTCCTTTGGAAAGGGATTTAGGGATAGGCTACCTAAAAGGCACTGTCCACACGTCATTCGGAAAATCTTTTCCAGTTCTGCAACTTACAGGATTTTTATCTCCCAATAAATCAATGTAATACATATTTATTTGCTCAGGAAATTGGTCGAACAAAATGGTATTTTTGATTTCAATTTTATTCTCTTTTTGCAATTCGTTGTATTTGCATTCTAAATAAATATGGACCAATGTGGCGTCCTTAGAATTGCTTTTTAGCTTAAAAGTAACCGACTTACCATTTATTTTAAAGCTTGTATGCTTGTTTAAATAACTAATTATAAACGCAGTAGCGTCTTTGTTTTTATTTTCAAAATCTAATTTTTTATTGGTAGCTATATTGGCAAAAGCAATAAAATCATCTTGAAATAATTTATAATGCATTTTGATTTTTCCGTCTTGATAAGTTACATCACAAACAGATAATTTTACAGGGTGTGCAAATGCATAAAATCCTATAAATAAGAACAATATGCTTATTACTTTTAACTTTTTTGACATATACCTAATACTTTCTACCTAATACTTAATACTTCCTACATTCTCTCCAAAATCATCACCAAACTCAACCCAAAACTTGCTCCTGAAACAAATATTGTCCAATCTCTTTTTTGAATTTTAAGGAATTTATCAATCAATAAATATAAGCCCATAAACACCAGCACAATACTTAGTTGCCCCAATTCTAGCCCAATATTAAACGCCAATAATGGTTGCACTATTGATTGCGTATCGCCCATCATGGCAGTGAAAAAATTAGAAAAACCAAGTCCGTGTACAAAGCCAAAAACGGTTACAGTGAGGTATTTATACACAAAATTATGGTTGTTTTCTATTTTATAAATATTGTGCAAAGCAGAAAACAAGATGGTGACAGGAATTAAAAATTCAATTAACTGATAATTAGGCACTACAACTTTCGTGGCAGCCAAAGCCAAGGTAACTGAGTGACCAATGGTGAAGGCTGTAACTAATTTAATTAAGGATTTCCAATTGTGCCAAGAATAAACTGCACAAATAGTGATAATGAACAAAATATGATCAAATCCTTTGGGGTCGGTGATGTGTTGCAACCCCATTTGCATAAAAATATAAAAATTATTGGCCATTAAAATCTAAATTTAAACTCATTCCTAATTTAAAAAAGAAAGAAAAACCAGGGGTGTAATGAATTTCGGTAACTGATTCTTTCTCATGCTGCAACCTAGATTCTGTGGCAAATTGTGCCTCGTTCCATTTCACATTCAGCATATTAGTGATAGATGCCTGAAACTGTATTTTTTTGTAATTATAAGTGCTAATAAAATCTAATAATTGATATCCTTTTGCTGTAATGGTGTTGGTTTCGTTGGCTGGTCTATCCGCCATGTACCTGTATCTTAGGCTAATATTTAATTTTTTATTCGGCACAAAAGATAGTCCACCAATAGAAGTAATTCTTGGGGCAAGTGGAATATTATTTTCTTCTTTAGGCACATTTAATAAAGTAGGATTACTAAAATTCAAATCAAAATCAGCTTGTAAATATTTCATTAGCTGAGCTCTAAGTAAAAAGTCAAAACCTTTTCTGAGAGAACTTCCTGCTATTTCCACAATTGCTTCATCACCTACATACACAAATTCTTGCTGAGATTTTAACTGCCAATAATTGAGTTGCAACAACAAATTGCTAATCGGTTTTGCCTTAAAACCAACATCATAGCCCCAAGCACTTGGCAAAGTTTGAATGGCTGTGTTTGAAGTGCTCACTCTGGTATCGTTGCTATGAAATCCACGTCCCGCTTTTATAAACAATTGATATTTATTGTTTAACTTATAAAACAAACTTGCTTTAGGCTGCAAAATAGAAGCATTTTTCACATTAGATTGGTAAATTGAATCTAGTTTGTTTTGCCAATTGAAATTAATATTATCAAACCTAAGCCCAAGATTTAGCATCCAATTTTTATAAGAAAAATTCTCGCTTATAAATGCAAAAGAATTGATTTCGTCAATATTACCAAGGGTTTTATTAGCTAAAAATTTTCTTTGTACGTTGTGTGCCAATGAAATATCTTTGATAAAATCATTTCTCATACCTATACCCACAATTTGTTCTAATTGTAATTTTCCCCATTCTTTTCTGAAATGATGTTTGCTTTCAAAACCCAAAATATTTCTTTGTTCCTGTTGGTTTATTTGGTCGCCGTTTACAGAATCATTCAAGAAAAAAGTAAAATTTGAATATAAATTAAAGCCATAATTCACTGCATAAAACTGGGTTTTTAGCATAGAGTTTTCATTGTAAGTATCTGTATGAATGATACTTAAATTGGTCCTAGAAGTATTTCCTCCCTCCGATGGGTCAATAGAACCCCAACGAGATATTTGATTATCCAACACTGCCCTGTCTGGAATTTGCCCAGAAGCATCCCATTTACTTGAAAATGAAGAAAATATCACTTGCAAGGTTTGGGCACTTCGCAAATGAAAAAGGTATTTTGAATTAAGATTAAATCTAGAATAATTTTGACCATTTACAAAAGGACCATTGTTTAAAAACACCTCAGCTGCCAAGTAGCCAATGTTATCTTCTTTGTGATGAGATGAAATATCGTAAATAAACATGCCTCTTTTATAACCAAAA
>Ga0214921_10001816_pt1 | contig 35706 bp, 34 predicted proteins | sample LL1505_MetaG_FD_177992 | JGI IMG/M metagenome (GOLD analysis project Ga0214921, IMG submission 177992) | Freshwater microbial communities from Lake Lanier, Atlanta, Georgia, United States - LL-1505 | ecosystem: Environmental > Aquatic > Freshwater > Lake | place: USA: Georgia | collected... | reverse complement strand
CACAAAAAACAAATCAGTCACAAGCACTAGAAAAAACTAGCTCTAACAAGCATCATTAGCAAGAAAATAATTCAGAAAAATTAAAGAAATTTCGATGAATTTCTGGGTGGGATTTGCGACAGACTCTAAATATAAGTCACAAAAAAAGCATACAGATTTTATAATCTGTATGCTTTTTTATTTATGTTTTAGAGATCTATTTAACTTTTTGATCTATGAGATATAAAATATATCCAGCACCAACGCATTGAATAACTCTGCCGGTGAACCAGCTAACAGCAATAACTGGAGGAACTGGTATGAAGATGTAGATGGCTAATTGAATCAAACCAACCATTTCACCGATCAATAATCCAGCACCTAGTGAATCGTGAAGTAAGTGTTTCTTTTTAGAGAAAACAAAGTCTCTAAAAAACTGCATAACAATAATAGCGAATATTATGTGAACTATTACGCTTAGATGTAAAAGCGTTAACATTTCTGATTCTGGTCGCCATAGATTAGTGGTTGATTGATAGGCTGATTTTAAAAATGAATTATGCAGAAAAAAGTCTACAATGTAAGTAAAAGTAAATACCGAGGCTACGGAAATAAGGAATTTTTTATTGCTCATTTTGTTTAAAAAAAAGTTGATATTATGTTGTTAGAACTTGTTTTTTTAGCTAGGCAAGATTGGTTTTGCAAAATATTTGTAGTTAGCTGTAAAAAAATACTTAAAAATGCTTCAAATAGGGATTAAGCACAATTTGCTGAAAAGCACTCGTAATTCTTGACGCGTAAGTGTCAAGAATCTTATGAATAAGATAAACTTGTGAGATTCTAAATTCCTAACGACTGTGGGGAGAGGCTAGTGTGGCGAAAAAATAAGTGAATATAGCAAAAGATTTATGTTTTGGTATAGCCCGTGGGGCTAACCAATATCTCTATCAAATCTTCTTCTAACTCAAAAATATCTTTTTTAATAAAATTGCGCAAGGTTTCGCTAATATTGGAAAATTCCATTTTTCCAATTCCTGATATTCCATCATCGCCAATGATTTTTCTATTTCTGATCCATATTAATTCATCAATTACATTTTCCTTTAAAAGCTGTGTTGCAAGGTTTTGTCCTCCTTCAACTAATACGGAATTTATGCCACTTTCATAAAGTTTTTGTAATGCATTTTTTAGGTCAATTTGATCATTTATTTTTTGGCAAAAAATTACTTCAACGCCAAGATTTTTTAGATTTGTGAAATCATAATCTTGCTCATAAGTTAAAATTATGGTTGGAATATTTTTGGCTGTTTGAAATATTTTTAGCTCTTCATCAAAATTAATATTGCCAGCAACTATTACTCTTTTTGGTGAATATTCTTCAAGCCCTGAAATTCGGCAATCAAGCATTGGGTTATCTTTTCTTGCAGTATTAGAGCCAACCATTATGGCATCATTTGTGGCTCGTAAATGATGAGAGAAATGTCGAGCCTTTTCGCTTGTAATCCATTTGCTGTCAAAATTTTTAGTGGCAATTTTTCCATCTAAACTAGTGGCTAATTTAAGTGTAACATAAGGCAATCCAGTTTTTTTAGCTTTAAAGAATCCTTTATTTAACTCTTGAGATTCTTTTTCCATGATTCCAACTACCACTTCAATTCCAGCATCGCGAAGTTTTTTTATACCATCTCCATTAACTCTTGAATCAGGGTCTTTAGATGCGATTACAACTCTTGAAATTCTATTTTGAATTATTAAATCAGCGCAAGGGGCGGTTTTGCCAAAATGAGAGCAAGGTTCTAAAGTAACATAAAGACTTGAGTTTTGTAAGAGTTGCGACCCATTTTTATGTGACAAAACTTTATCAATGGCAATTTTTTCAGCATGAGGGCGACCATCTCTTGCCGTAACTCCTGTTGAGATTATTTCATTATTCTTAGTTATTACGCATCCTACAACAGGGTTTGGCGAAGTTGTGCCAAGGTTTTTCTTGGCCAAATTTAATGCATAGGAAATGAATTTCTGGTCAGTATGTTTTGTCATATTGCAGGTAAGTTGTCATGTTTTAGAGTATAGTGAAAAGCAATAAGTAAATTATGCAATCTCTTATTGTTTTTATATCTTCCTTGTATAGAATAAACCCCCTTTTGTGGCGAGAAAGTTTTTTTAGGAGGGGGTTTTAAGAAAAAATTAAATGATGTTGAAAAAGTTTTGCCAAGTTTTTTTAGAAGTCCATTTTAAAGCGTTGATCTGCTTTTTTATTGTGTTTGTTGCTTCATCTTGTGTTAAAGATGATTATTACGAAGACACTAGAAAGTACAACTATTCGCACTATCCTAACAAAACATACAAACCAAATTCAAGATACTACGGTAGACCCTACGCAATATCGCCACAGAGATACCCTACTGACTATGATCAGTATTATGTTCCACCATATGGATACGGATATGGAGATAATGTATCTCAATCTGATTCAAAGTTATAATTCCAAATTTTTAATGCTTAATACAAGATTTCAAAATACCAATTTAAATATTTTATCTTTCTCAAAAATTTTATTAGTTTTTGTGATTTTGTTTATTGCTTCTTGTTCAAGCAAAGATCCTTATCTTTACGACAGAACAGGATTCGATTACGGAACTAGACCAGTAGTAGCCGCAAATCCAAGTGCTCCTGTAAGAGTTGCGCCAGATTATTATTATCGTCAACCTACCTATCCTCAATATCAACAACCCGCTTATCAGCAGCCATACAACCAATATCCTCAACAAGGTTACGGTGGTTCTCGTAATTATTCTAACCCTTACGCTTTTCCAGCGCAGCCAGCTTATCCAAATTATGATGCTGACCAATATTATGTTCCGCCAACTTACTACAATAACGATTCATATCAAAACAATATCTCCAATCAATCTACTACTTATTAGTTAACAAATGTCAAAAATAATTATTTATAGCAAAGATGTTTGTCCTTATTGTGTAAGGGCAAAAGCACTTCTAGAAAAAAAGAATGCCAGTTTCACTGAAATTAAAATTACCGATGAAGTAATCAGAGATGAGATGATAAAAAAGTCTGGTGGACGCTTAACAGTTCCGCAAATTTTTATTGATGAGAAGCATATCGGTGGATATGATGATTTGCGTGCTTTGGATGTGGCTGGTAAACTTGATGAGTTGTTGAAATAAATTTATTTTTTGCCCTTGTTTAAACTTTAACAGTTACTACATTAGCAGTGTTATCAGTTGGATGACACCAAATTTGAATTTCTTAAGTTTTAAAATCTTTTCAATATCAATTAAATTTTCTTAAAATATGGCTAATAAAATTAGACCTTTGCACGACCGCGTTCTTGTTGAACGCATTGAAGCTGAAAGCAAAACTGCTGGAGGTATTATTATTCCAGATACTGCTAAAGAAAAACCAGCAGAAGGAATAGTTGTTGCTGTTGGTAATGGCAATAGAGATGAATCAGGCAAATTAATTGCTCTTGATGTTAAGAAGGGTAACAAAGTTCTATTTGAAAAATGGGGTGGAACTGAAATTAAGATTGACGGTAAAGAGTTGATCATGATGAAGGAATCAGCAATTTTAGCGGTGATTGAATAAATATGAATTTGCTGTGGGAGTGTTAATCAGATCTCGGTCTATTATCATCCCCTTGAGGGAGGATCGATTAGCCTTTAGGCGAATCGAGGAGGGGTTAAATACATTAAAGTTCTGAAACTTTTGACCCCTCCTCGAATCGCTTCGCTCTTCGATCCTCCCTCAAGGGGAGGATAATAGACCGAGATAGTATTTAACACTGTTCACATGATATTAATAATAAAAAACAGGTAAAAAAACATGGCATCAAAAGAAATATTATTTGGAGCAGAAGCTCGCGCAAAAATTTGCGAAGGTGTAGATATTATTGCTAATGCAGTAAAAGTAACTTTAGGGCCTAAGGGTCGTAATGTGGTAATTGAAAAATCATTTGGCGCACCGCGCATCACTAAAGACGGCGTTACTGTGGCTAAAGAAATTGAACTGTCTGACAGATTTCAAAATATGGGCGCGCAAATGATTAAAGAAGTTGCCTCTAAAACTAATGATGTTGCGGGCGACGGAACAACAACTTCAACAGTTCTTGCTCAAGCAATTGTGAAAGAAGGTTCAAAAGCAGTTGCAGCGGGAATTAACCCAATGGATCTTAAAAGAGGTCTTGATTTAGCTGTGGAAGCGGTTCTTAAAGAACTTACAAAAATGAGCAAAAAAGTTAGCAATCAAGAAGAAATTGCTCAAGTTGCAACAATTTCTGCTAATGGCGATTTTGAAATTGGCAGCAAAATTGCTGAAGCTGTAAAAAAAGTTGGACCAGATAGTCCAATTACAGTTGAAGAAGCTAAAGGTTTGGAATTTGAAGTTAATGTTGTGGAAGGAATGAATTTTGACCGCGGTTATCTTTCTCCTTATTTTGCAACTAATGCTGAAAAAATGACTGTTGAACTTGAAAATGCCTTCATTCTTTTGTTCGAGAAAAAATTGTCTAACTTACAACAAATGGTTCCATTGCTTGAAGCTGTTGTTCAGTCGGGCAGACCACTTTTAATTGTGGCTGAAGATGTTGAAGGCGAAGCTCTTGCAGCTTTAGTTGTAAACAAACTTCGTGGTGGCTTGAAAGTTGCTGCGGTAAAAGCTCCAGGGTTTGGCGACAGAAGAAAGGCTACCATGGAAGATCTTGCTTCTTTAACAGGTGGTCAATTGATCTCTGAAGATTTAGGCATGAAGCTTGAAACTGTTTCTTTGAAAGAACTTGGTCAAGCTAAGAAAATCATTATTACTAAAGAAGACACAACAATAGTTGATGGTGCTGGTAAATCTGTTGATGTGAAAGCTCGTTGCGCTCAAATTAAAGCTCAAATTGCTGAAACCACTTCTGACTATGATCGTGAAAAACTTCAAGAAAGATTAGCTAAACTTTCAGGTGGCGTTGCTGTTATTAAAGTTGGCGGCACAACTGAAGTTGCGGTTAAGGAAAAGAAAGACCGTGTTGACGATGCTTTGGCTGCAACTCGTGCTGCAATGCAAGAAGGTATTGTTGCAGGTGGTGGTTCGGCATTACTTTTTGCTACTCGTGCTTTAGATAAAGTTAAAGGTGCTAATGAAGATCAAACAGCTGGCATCAATATTGTTAGAAAAGTTCTACAATCTCCAATTCGTCAAATTGCTGAAAATGCTGGTTTTGACGGCGCGGTTGTTGCTAATGAAGTTCTTTCAAAGAATGATGCTACTTACGGATTCGATGCTCAAACTAGTACTGCTCAAAATCCAAAATATGTTGACATGTTCAAAGCTGGAATTGTTGATCCAACTAAAATTGTGAGATCAGCTTTAGAAGGTGCAGCGTCTGTTGCTGGGTTGTTAATTACAACTGAAGCGGCAATTGTTGACAAGAAAGAAGACAATGCTGGTGGTGGAAACCCAATGGGTGGTATGGGTGGTATGGGTGGAATGGGAGGTTATTAATTCCATTTTGCTAAATAAGTTGTCATCCTTGAGCGAAGCGAAGGATCTTCTGAGATTGAAGTTTTTCTCAAGAGATCCTTCGCTTCGCTCAGGATGACGGGTTCTATTTAGGGCTGGATTTCCTGCTTAGGTGGGGAATCCAGCTTTTTTATTGGGAAAGTGAGGTTAATCATCTTTAACATTGGGTAAATTGAAAATCCTTGGACCGCGTCATTTGACGGAGTGATAAACTTTAAATGGAGCCGACAAAATCAAAGCAAGACTGGGCTTGAAGTCTAGTCCTGCTGTTGTTATACCAATTCCCATCTTTAATTAACTTTTTAGGCGAAATATTTTTGAGGATAAAATTTAGAAGAAAAGCCACATGTACATAGATGTACATAAGGTTTTTATTCTAAATTTTAGACCAAAAAGATGAAGCATAAAAAGTTAATTAAAGATGGGAATTGGTATTATTAGTTAAAAAATTATTAGCTTACTTTCATTGTCATCCCCGCGAAGGCGGGGATCCAGAAAGGTTTCAATTGTACTTATTAAAATCTGGATCCCCGCCTTCGCGGGGATGACATGAGAGGGTTGGGATGACATGAGAGTCAGAGATGATACGAGGAAGTTAGAGATGATACGAGGAAGTTAGAGATGATACGAGGAAGTTAGCGTTTGATAGGGTGGGTAAGGATACACAAAGGGTGTGTTTACAATATTATGCAGCATGAATTGTTGTGTTTTACAATTACCAATTCAGCCTGTTCAACTGATGAACTGGGCCGAACATTTTCTTGAAGAGCTGGTCTATCGCGAAAAGATCTCATTTCAATTGTGTTGTTTCTAAGACCTTCTATGGTTTGATCGGTGATAGGTGAGAGCTCTGGAAAACCAGCAACTGACCCTGTTTTAAGAATAGCTTCAATAATTACTAAATCAGTAGAATAATTGTCTGATCCAAATCGAGATTGTTTAACTATTTGATCAAAAAGATCAGTTTTTTCATCTCCATATTCAGTTTTATGAATAACTCCAGCTTTAAAACCAGCTTTAAGCATATGTTTAATGACCAAGAAAGCTGGGTCTTCGGCTCCACCACCTCTTCTATTATTTGCAATGCCCCACAGCATTTCGTAATGATCGCGATTGGATAATGCTGTTAAATCAACTTTATCAATTATTTTTTTTGCATTTTCTACATCCTCTTTAGAGGTTAAGTATGATACAGCTGTAACTAGATTTAAATCTAGTTCAGGCAATGTTTTGTCTGTTGTTTTTTCAAGTATTTTATTGAGACATTCAGTATCAATTGCAAATGCAGCATCTAAAATTTGTTCTTGAATGGGTTTGCTGTAAGATTCCATTTATTTTGATTATTTATTATTTTTAGGAGTGATTTATTAACCAATTTTAAAATCCTTAAAACATTTACTATTTTAAAATCTCAAAAGATCAAGTGTCTTTTTGAAACAGTAACATGTTCAAATCCTTGATTTTAATGCATTTAGAAAAAAGATTAATTTTAGCCGCGCGGCAAAAATTCAAAAAATAACAAATTAAGGCAAAGAATGACTAAAAAAGAAATAGCGTTAAATGGTTACAACAAACTTCTTTCTGAAGTTCGTAATCACATTACTGAGACTCAAAATAATGTGGTTAAAATTGTTACTAGGCAAAAAGTAGAAATGGCTTGGAAAATTGGAAAATCAATTTCGCTGCATTTGTCAGAAAATAATCAATCAGGCTACGGAGAAAAGTTGTTTGGGCATCTTGAAGGTGACATTGGTATTACTCAAAGCGTGCTTTACAAAATGCGCAATTTTTACAAATCCTATCCAAAAATTCCGCAAGATAATGAGTTATTAAACTGGAGCCATTACCGAGTTTTAAGTGGAGTTAAAAAAGATGATGAAAGGAAATATTTAGAAGATTTAGTTAAAGAGCATGGGTGGAATAGTGATGATTTGCAGCTAGAAGTCAAAAAATCTAAAATCTCCCAAATTCAAGAAAATCAGAAAGTTAAACAAATAGCTAATCAGCAAAATAAAACTCAGAAAAACAAAACTTTCCCAAAGCTTTACCCAAAAAGAGGCAGGTTATTTTGTTACAATTTAACAAGGCTAAATGAAGGTAAAAAAACTTACATTGATTGTGGTTTTAATATTTTTAGAGAAGTTGAAGAAAGTTTACAATCAAACCTTCTAAAGCAATTGAAAAGCGGAGATCAGATTGTTGAAACAACTAAAAAAAATGACGAATATTCTTTTGAAAAATTAGAGACGGGTCAGCGTAAAATAAATATTTACAAAGCCTATCTGGAGCGAGTGGTTGATGGCGATACTTTGCATGTGATTCTTGATTTGGGTTTTAAAATTCAACATCGGGAGATTTTGCGTTTGAGGGGGGTTAATGCTCCAGAGTTAAAGATGCAGGAAGGTAGAAAAAGTTCAGCTGCTTTAAAACATATTCTAAAAAAAGTGCCGTTTTTGGTAATAAAAACTACAGCTACGGATATTTACGGTCGTTACATTGCTGATGTTTTTTTGGCTGGAGTTGGGGAGGGTGATGTGCAGAAGGTTGCTGATGAAGGGGTTTATTTGAATCAGCTTTTGTTGGATAAAGGGTTGGTGGAGCCGTTTTCTTTGTAAGTTGTTTGTAAGCCATTTAAATCACCCGTCTCAATCGCCCAAAATATTTTATGGGGCGATTGATCCACCCTCTTTTTCAAAGAGGGCTTAAAAGCGGTAAGCCCTCTTTGAAAAAGAGGGTGGATGACTGCGAAGCAGTCAGACGGGTGATTTATTGCCACGCTCACGCGCTTATTCTTTTTAAATAAAACTAAAAACTCCCAAGATAATCCTTCTTCCCAACCTCAACACCGTTGTGTCTCAAAATTGCATAAGCTGTGGTGATATGAAAATAAAGGTTCGGCAGCACATAATGCAGCAAATAAGGCTGACCAATAAAATTACTTTCTCTGCTTCTTTGAGTGTAAGAAATTTTCAATTCTTCCTTACTATCAATTTGTTCAGCTTTAATGGTTTGTAAAAAAGCGATGGTTTTAGTGATGCGTTCTTGCAATTCAGTAAAAGTGGTTTCGGTGTCTTCGTGGCTTGGAATTTCAACTTCAGCAAGTCTTGCCGCGCCAGCCTTTACAGAATCGCAAGCAATTTGCACTTGGCGTGACAAGGGAAGCATGTCGGGAAATAAACGAAATGTAATTAAAGCAGCTTGGTCAATTTTCTTGGCTTCGCAGTGAGCTACGGCTTTGTTAAGAATGTTAGATAAATTATTAAGTTGGCGAATAAAAACAGGAACTGATGATTGATACATTGAGATGGTCATATTTTGTAAATTTAAGTTGATAGAATTTATTAATTTAGGTTATGAATTTTAAAAAGAAGCAGCCATTATTTTTCTGGAGCTAATAATCTGATTAAAGTAGTTGTAATAACATTAATAGTTAATTGTGATAATTGGTATTAGAAGTGCATTTATTTTATCCATTAGTTATTTAAAAATTATTCTAAGAATTGGTCATCAAGTTATGAAAAAGTTTTTTTCTTCCGCATTCACATTTTCTTTTATTTTTCTCTCAATAATTACGCAAAGTTTTAATGTTAAAAATGCCAATGCTGCACAGAAAAATCCAAATTTGGTAATTAAAACTTTGGATGGATTGAATTTTGATTTAGAAAAAATGAGAGGCAAAGTTGTGATTGTAAATTTCTGGGTGCATTGGTGTTCAAATTGCACAACAGAGATGATGGTTCTGGATGATCTTTATCATCAATATCATAATCAAGGTCTTGAAATTATTGGTGTAAGCGTTGATAGAAAAAGAGATTTGAAACATGTTTTAAATCGAGTTAAGAATATTTCTTATCCAAATGCCATGTCAATTAATGCAATTGTAAATAACTTTCCAGAGCCTGATTCAATACCAAGAAATTATGTTTTTGACAAGAATGGCAAATTACAAAATGTGAATGGTGAAGATATTTTATCTAAAGAGGGTTTGGAGAATTTTATTAAGCCTTTGCTTTAGAGTTTACATACAAGATTTATCCTAAACGCAGCGAAGAATCTCTTGAGAAAGAGCACTTGCTTGAAGAGATTCTTCTCTGTGCTCAAGGAGCAATAAGTTTGCTAATAATAAAAAATCAAAAACAATGCCAACAAAAGCTTTCATAAAATCAAAATGGCATGAAATTATTGCTGTTATTTCTCTTGCTACAATGCTGATGCACTTCATTTTGCAGGCTTTCATTGCAACAGATTCTGCAACTATTTTTGGAGTTGCTGTAGAAAACTTACCTTTGGTTTTTTTACTCATCATTGGCGGTTTTCCTTTAATGTTGCAAATTTCATTAAAGGCTTTCAAAGGCGATTTGGGTGCAGATTTATTGGCTTTTATTGCATTGATTGTGGCAGTTTATCTGGGTGAATTTTTAGCATCAGCTTTAGTTATTTTAATGTTGTCAAGTGGTCAGGCTTTAGAAGTTTATGCTGCCCGCAAAGCATCCTTCGTATTAGAGGCTTTGGCAAAAAGAATGCCCTCAATTGCTCATCGCAAAGTGGAAAATAAAACCACAGACATTACAATTTCAGAAATTCAAATTGGTGATTTAATTGAAATTTATCCTCACGAAACTTGCCCAGTTGATGGCGTAGTTGTTGTAGGGCAGGGCAAAATGGATGAATCTTATCTTACGGGAGAGCCTTACCAACTTGCTAAAGCTTCTGGCTCTTTAGTGCTTTCGGGGGCAATTAATGGTAGCTCAGCTTTAACAATTCGTGCTGAGAAATTGCCGCAAGATTCTCGCTATTCAACCATTGTTAAAGTGATGGAAAATGCTGAAAATAATCGCCCTAAGATGCGTCGTTTAGCAGATCAAATCGGTGCGATTTTTGCGCCTGTGGCTTTAATTTTTGCCATTGCAACTTTTCTAATCACTAAAAGTGCAACAAATTTTTTAGCCGTTTTAGTGGTAGCAACGCCATGTCCGCTTTTAATCGCAATTCCAATTTCAATTATTAGTGCCATTTCAATTGCGGCAAGGCATGGTATTATTATTAAAGATCCAGCAATTTTAGAAAAATTACCAACTTGTTCGACAGCAATTTTTGATAAAACGGGAACTCTTACACTTGGAAAACCAGAGCTGACAGATATTATTATTTTAAATGATTTTGATAAAAAAACTATTTTGCAAATGACGGCAAGTTTAGAGCGTTATTCTCGTCATCCATTAGCGGGCGCGATAGTTGAAGCGGCTGAGAAGGATAATTTAGAATTATTGGAAGTTAAAAATATTGCTGAAAATGCAGGACAAGGGTTAGTAGGAAATATTGGGGAAAAAAAAGTTTTTGTAACTCATCGTAAAAAACTTACTAATGAATTAAGTGAGCAGTCAGAAAAATTACCGCCTTTAAAGCATGGTTTAGAATGTATGATTGTGGTTGATGATAAAATTGCTGCAGTGTTTCATTTTAGGGATGCTCCACGCCATGATGGGCATTTCTTTATTAATCATCTTGGACCAGCTCATAATTTTAAAAAAATCATGCTGGTTTCAGGAGATCGCAGTAGCGAAGTTGAATATTTAGCCTCGCTTCTTGAAATTAAAGAAACTCATTCAAGCCAAACTCCAGAACAAAAATTAGCAATTGTGCGAGCAGAAAATGCTAAAGCTCCAACTTTATTCATGGGCGATGGTATTAATGATGCACCGGCTTTAACTGCGGCAACTGTGGGTATTGCTTTTGGTCAGCACAATGGTGTGACCTCAGAATCTGCGGGTGCGGTGATCATGGATAATAGCTTGGCTAAAGTAGATCAGTTAATTCACATTAGTGAATCAATGAGAGCAATTGCTCTGCAAAGTGCAATTGGTGGTATGGCTTTGAGTTTAATCGGCATGGGATTTGCCGCCACTGGTGCGATTAGTCCAGTTTTCGGAGCTTTATTGCAAGAGGTAATTGATGTATTAGCAATATTAAATTCCCTAAGACTTACTTGGAAAGTTTCGATTGATGCTGATGTTAGATGATAATGCTGGTCGGGCTTTGTAAACCCGACCTTTCGTTTATTAAAATTTTATAATTTTAATAAACACAAGTCAGTATTACAAATGCCGACCAGCATTGGGCAGGAATAGCAAAAAAGTAATTATTCTACTGTGAAGCTGGTGCTAATGTAAAAGATGACTTAACTTCTTCTCTGTGAATTAAAGACTCATTAGTCTGCACATTACCCTCAATCACATTGTCATAAGTCAAAAGATAAGTTTGATTTGGCTTCAACTCAAATTTAGCTTCAACTTGGTTTTGTGAGTTAATTTTTCCAGCCATTTCTTCTGATTTTCTACCCATGAGAATTTTCCACTTACTGGCACTTATTGTCCATAAAACTGATATTTTATCTTTCTGAACTTCTTGTAAATACAGCTCATTACCGGGTTGATTACTTTCAGAAGTAATTTTTTCGCCGTTAATCCAGACTGCCCAATATTCTTCACTTAGATACATTATTGATGCCAGATAAATGTAAGATCTTCTATTAGTGACATTGCCATCTCCAGATTCTGCAACTTCTTCTGGTAAATAAGTCTTGCCATTTCTAAAGGAATCCAAAGCTCTGTTGATTGCTTCATTTTCTGCGTCATCAAACATCAAAGATGTCAATTTAACTTGAGAAATATTATTGCGCATTCCTTCTTCTATCTTATCAAGTAAAACCGATTTTTGAATATTTTCATAATCTTGAGCAAATAGGGTAGTTGCGAACAAAGATAGTGAGATAGCTATTAGATATTTCATCATATTTTATTATCTAAATTTCAGGTTCAGGTTTTTTTTCGGTCTTTGGTTTGTAAACATACCAATAAAAATTAACCTGAGATGAGATCGATCTTATTTTTTGACCAGAACTAATGCCCACAAGGTCTGCATCGGTATAATCTTTTGATTTTGTTATTGATAACTTGTTAATTACAACATATCCAGGAAGAGAGCTGGTAAGTTGTGAGATAAATAATAAAGCTTCAATATCGTTAATTGCTCTAAAAGATAAATCAACAGAGCTATAGACCATTTCGATTGTAGTCATGTTAAAAATGCCTTCTTTAAGAGGTTCGGGAAAGCTGACTTTAATGACTGAATCAGAAATATTATGACGATCTCCAATGTCTTCTAATTTGGAATTAATGTCATCAATTTTAATACCGTTAGAATTTTTTCTATTCTCAGATATAGTTTTAAATATCTCTTTATATTTTTTTACTTCTTCAATCTTGCTTTCCAAATCTGCTGTTTTGTTTGTTATATCTAAAGTCTTTAATTCAATGGCTTGAATAGCATCATTACTTTTTTGTTCTTGATGTAGTCTGTAATAAATAACAATAGAGGCAAACAAAGCCAGAGCAAGTGATATGGAAAAGTGTCTAATAATTTGTTTTTTTAAGTGAGTACTTTTCATTCTGTGCCTGATATCGTAAATTCGATAGGATAATCATGATATTTCTTAGTAAAATCAATACTGCGTGGTATTTCTTTATAGGTTACTTCTGAGTTTGGAAATGATTTTTTTGTGATATTGGATAATCTGTCAAAGCCTTTAAATAAGTTGTCAATATCTCCAGTTTCATTAAGAATGTTACCACCAATATTGACTGTATATCTTGTTAATAATCCGGGGTTTTGATAGGTAAAATCGGGCAGTGTATATACAAAGTTATTTAATTCGGTGTTGTAAGTTCTGATAAAATTTAATTCTGAATACATCTTTGTAAAACCCTTTCCAACGGATTTTAAATGTTCATCAATTTTTCCAAGATCTATAATATTTTCTACATCAGGAGATTTATTATTCTCTTCTAAATTTTCTTTAGAAGCTACAGTTCTGGTTTTAATCATATTTTGGATGGCTGCAATTTTCTTATTTTCTGCTTTCTTGACAAGAGATCTGGTTTTTCCAAAAAACAAGGCTATCGATATAATTGTAACAAATATTGTTACTGCGATGATACCATTCAAGGCATAAGAAGACAGAAGAACTAAAAAAAGCTTTTCCAAAACAATAATTTGTGGAGTGGTAAATTTTAGAACTTTTTTCTCTTTAGAAAAAACTTTCGATATCAATAAATCGCAATGTACCTCATCTGGAGTTAATAGATTTTTATATCCAATTTCTTGGGCAACTTGATGTGGAGTGTAATTAATAATTTTTAGTTCAATATTGTCTAATTTTCTAAGATGTACTAAAATCTGTTCACTCAATATGTTGATGATGTGAAGCTCTGTAATATTTATATTTGGAAATGAGCGTTTTAAATATTCAAAAGTGCTGTAAATATCTTGCTCGTATTTTTCTAACCAATCAACTTCTGTAATATCGTAGCTAACGATGCGAGTAAAAACAATGCCGTGTTCAGAATATACAATTTGCCTAGTGCCGCCAATTTTATTTTGTATGATTAGGCAATTAAGGTTGTGAGCTTTGCTTTTAAACTTAACGGGCTGAGTAATTTTTTTCTTTAAAATGTTAAATAGTCTAAAACTTTCAACTGGAAGTGCGTAAATTCCAACTAGGCGATTAGGAAGTTCAAGTAATATCTTGACCCATTCATCAATCATTTCTGATCTTGATATTGAAATAAACAAGCATTCAGATTTTTTAATTCCAGAAGATTTACTAGGAATGAATGGTATGTAATTTTTAAAGCTATTTCTGTCGCCATCAGAATTCATTTCTCTTTTAGCAATACTTCTCAAACTTGTAAGGCTGACTAAAGGATAAGATTTATTTTTATAAGTTTGATCAAGATTATCTAATAAAATTCTGATCGGAGTTGACTTATGTTCATCAAACAAGTTTTTTAGTGTAACTTTTGATTCGTCGTTTAGAGTTTCTATGAAAGCGCTGCTTTTAATTGCGTTTCCATTGTGCAAAGCAATAATAGCACCAAAGTCTCCAATTGTAATAACAAAATTTTCTTTAGACGGCATTTAAAGGCGAAACTATTTTGATGGTTTTAACCCCTTTTTATAAGAGATCAGTTACTTGTACTTTAGCAGAAAAATTTATGATAAAGAAATCATTAGCTCAAGTTAAAAACAATAACTAAACATGCAATTTTTTTTCAATAAAAATGATATTAGGGATCGGAATCGACACAGTTTCTGTAAATAGAATTAAAGAATTGATTTCAAAATTTGATGAAAAATTTGAAAATAAAATCTTTACAGAGGCTGAAATTATAAAGGCTCAAGATAGAAAAAACCTTTCGTTGCAAGCTTTATTTTACGCTAAAAGATTTGCTGCCAAAGAGGCTTTTTCAAAAGCTCTTGGGCTTGGAATTGGCAGAGGAGTCGATTTTAGAGACATTGAAATTGACAATGACAAATTAGGAAAACCATTTATAAATATTCTTAACGGAAAAGAAGAATTTATAAAACAGCATTTCGCAGTTAAAAATTTTGCGGTTCATCTTTCGCTTTCTGACGAAGCAGACTCAGCTTTGGCAATGGTTACAATTTCTTTTCTTGAATAAAATGAATTTAAAAATTTCAGTAATTGGTGCAGGAGCTTGGGGTACGGCAATTGCAAATTTAATTGCTAAAAACTCTTTTGTAGTGTCGCTTTTTGCTCACAGCCAAGAAGTGGTTTTGGAAATTAACAAAAAAAGAACCAACCAAAAATATTTACCAAAAATCAAACTAAGCTCAAAAATACTTGCGGTAAAAGATTTGAGTGAATCTAATTTGCAAGGTTCTGATCTGGTTTTTATTGTTACTCCTTCGCAAACTGTTGAAGATATTTTAAAAGAAATTTCCGCTTTCAAATTAAATGCAAAAACAGGTTTTGTTATTTGCTCTAAAGGTTTAGACCAAGATAAATTAAAATTTTTCAGCCAAGTTTTCGAAGAATTTTTGCCAAATAGAAAACTCGCTATTCTTTCAGGTCCAAATTTTGCCTTAGAAGTAGCTCAAGAAGTTCCAACAATTACCACCATTGCTTCTAAAGATAAAAAATTCGCTCAAAAAATAATTAAAGTTTTACAAAATAATTATTTTCAAGCTCATTATTCAGACGATCCAATTACCACTGAAATTGCCGCTGTTTTAAAAAATGTTATCGCAATTGGATGTGGCATTGTTGATGGTTTAAATTTGGGGCAAAATGCCAAAGCAGCCTTGGTAAATCAAGGAGTTCAAGAGATTTTATCACTATGCAAAAAATTAAAAGGCAGTGGAAATCTTAATAACGCTGCTGGTTTTGGCGACATTTTCCTTACTTGTTCAACCACTAAATCTCGTAATAACGCTTTAGGCTATGAAATTGCTAAAGGCAGAAGCTTCAAAGAAATTGATGCCAAGGCTCATAAAACCTTTGAAGGTGCAATATCAGTAAAATCTATTGTTAGACTTGCAAAGAAAATTAAGTTGCAGCTAAAATTATGCGAAACAATTGAAGAAATTTTAAATAAAAATTTTTCAATCAAAGAAATTAAAGAAAAAATTACTAAAGCAATTTTGAAATAAATAAAGAGTTTTGTCATTCCCGCGAAGGCGTGAATCCAGATCAATTAATACTGGATTCCCGCATTCGCGGGAATGACAAAATCTAAATATTAATAAGATATTTACGCAAATACATGTTAGATACAGTTTTAATCATCGATTTTGGCAGTCAAGTTACGCAACTCATCGCTCGTAGAATTAGAGAATTAGGGGTTTACTGCGAAGTTAAAAATCCAGATTTTTCATTGGCAGAAATTAAAAAACTAAATCCAAAAACAATTATTCTTTCTGGTGGCCCAAATTCAGTTTATGAAAAAGGTGCGCCAACAATTGATAAAAAGGTTTTTGGCTTAGGATTGCCAATTCTTGGAATTTGCTATGGCGAACAACTAATTTGTCATTTACTTGGAGGAAAGGTTGGCAAATCTTTCGAAAGAGAATTTGGCAAGGCTGAATTAGAAATAATTTCTGATTTAAAGCTTTTTAATGGAGTTAAAAATACTCAAGTTTGGATGAGTCACGGCGACCATATCAGTAAAATTCCAAATGGATTTAATGTTATTGCTAAAACTCCAAAAGCTCCTTACGCGGCAATTGCTAATAAGGAAAAAAATATTTATGGAGTGCAATTTCATCCAGAAGTTGTTCATTCAATTGAAGGAAGAAAGATCATTGAAAATTTTGTAGTTAAAATTTCTGGTTGTAAGCCGAAATGGTCGATGAAAAATTTTAAGAAAGATGAAATTAAAGAGATTAAAAAAATTGTTGGTGAAAATCATGTAATCTGCGGACTTAGTGGTGGCGTTGATTCATCAGTTGTTGCAGCTTTAATTAATGAGGCAATTGGTAAGCAGCTTACTTGTATTTTTGTTGATCATGGTCTTCTAAGAAAAGATGAAGGTGCACAGGTAAAAGAGGTTTTTGCTAAAAAATTTAAAACCAATTTGGTTTATGTTAATGCTTCAAAGCTTTTTCTTTCTAAGTTAAAAGGTGTTTCTGATCCAGAAAAAAAACGCAAAATTATTGGTAAAACTTTCATTGAAGTTTTTGATAAAGAATCAGCAAAAATTAAGAACGCAACTTTCTTAGCGCAAGGAACTTTGTACCCCGATGTTATTGAATCATCTCATCCAAATAAAGGAGCTAGTCAAACCATTAAGTCACATCACAATGTTGGCGGTTTGCCAAAAAAGATGAAATTGAAATTGCTTGAACCAGTGAGAATGTTGTTTAAGGACGAAGTTCGTGTACTTGGAAAAGAGCTTGGTTTGCCAGCTCATGTTGTAGGTCGTCATCCATTTCCAGGGCCGGGTCTTGCCATTCGTATTATTGGCGACATAACGCCAGAAAAAATAAAAACATTGCAAGAAGCCGACGCAATCTACATTGAAGAAATCAGAAAAGCAGGTTTGTACGATAAAATTTGGCAGGCTTTCTCAGTTTTACTTCCCGTAAAAACTGTTGGTGTAATGGGCGATGGCAGAACTTACGAAAATGTTTTAGCGCTAAGAGCAGTTAATTCTGTTGATGGCATGACTGCAGATGTTTATCCATTTACCGCAGAATTTTTATGCAATGTTACCAGCAGAATTATTAATGAAGTTCGTGGAATTAACCGCGTAGTTTATGATTACACATCTAAACCACCGGGAACAATTGAGTGGGAATAATAAATTTTCTTAACCGTTGGCTTTCGCATTGCTGAAACCATCGGAAGATTCCTTTTTCTCAACCAACGGTTGAGAAAATTTATTTAAAATTAAAAAAGTTAGAAAATTTTAAATTTTAGCAAACAATAAAGTCGGGTTTGCAAAACCCGACCAGCATCAGGTGTCATCCCCGCGAAGGCGGGGATCCAGTACGATTTTACAATGCGACCATAACTCACTTCTGGATCCCCGCCTTCGCGGAGATGACGCTGAGAGTGAGCTGAATTTTCTTGTTACCTGTTATTATGACCTAACTCTTAGCTAACGGTGTCTATTAACTTTTAAAAACAACCATCAAACTAGTCTTGTTCAAAATCATAAACAAATTCATCTCTAAGTTTTTTCCTAAACATTTAGAAAAGAAAATACAAAAAAAGTTTCAACAAGCTTTATCTCTCCATCAAGCAGAGCAGTTGGCTGAAGCTCAAGCTCTTTATCTAAAGATTTTAAAAATCAAACCTAAGCATGCTAATAGTTTACATTTTTTAGGTGTCATTTCTCATCAGACGGGAGATTCTCAGCTTGCTGTAGATTTAATTAGTGAAGCAATAGCAATAAATCCTAATAGTGCCGCTTTTTATTCCAATCTTGGTGTTGCTTTAATGGATCTTAAACATTTAGAGCCAGCTCTTGCCAGCTACGATAAGGCAATTGCATTAAATCCTAATAATGCAGATTTTCATTATAACCGTGGAAATGTATTGGTAGAGCTAAAGTTTTTAGATGAAGCAATAAAAAGTTACAATTGTGCCATTGCAATCAATCCAGATACGGATTTGGTTTTAGACTATTTATTGCATACAAAGATGCAGATTTGTATGTGGAATGATTTTGATAGCCTTCTTAGAAAAATAATAGGGGAAATCAAAAACAATAAAAAGGCTTCAACTCCATTTACAATGCTTTCACTAATTGATGATCCAGAAGCCCATAGAAAAACCACTGAGATATATGTAGAAGAAAAATTTCCACCCAATAACAATTTACCAAAGATTAATAAATATCCAAAACATAATAAAATTTGCATAGGTTATTTTTCCACTGATTTCAAAAACCACCCAGTTGCTTCTCTAACCGCAGAGCTTTACGAATTACATGATAGAAAAAAATTTGAAATTCATGCCTTCTCACTATCTTCAGATACTAATGATGAAATGAATCTCTGCATTAAGTCAGGGGTAGATCATTTTCATAATATTCATACAATGTCGGATGAGGATATCGTAACATTGGCAAGAAATCTTAAAATAGACATCGCTGTAGATTTAGGTGGACATACCCAATATGCTAGAACTGGAATATTCGCCATGCGAGCAGCCCCAATACAAACAAGCTACATTGGCTATCTTGGAACAATGGGAGCAAGTTATTTTGATTACTTAATAGCAGATAAAACAATAATTCCCGCAGAAAGTCAAAAATACTATTCAGAAAAAATTGTCTATTTACCAAGTTACCAAGTAAACGATTCAAAAAAATTTATCCCAACTGATGCTGTTACCAGACAAGAATTTGGTCTTCCCGAGAATGGATTTGTATTTTGCTGTTTCAACAATAATTACAAAATAACACCCCATGTTTTTGATAGTTGGGCACGAATAATTAAGAAAGTTGAAAATAGTGTATTATTCATTTATGCGGAAAATGAATTGGTAAAAAATAATTTAAAAAAAGAAATTATTCTTAGAGGTCTTGATGCTAATAGATTGGTTTTTGGAAAATTTCTGTCTTTGGATAAGTATTTGGCAAGGTATCGCGCTGCTGATCTTTTTTTAGATACCCTTCCTTATAATGCTGGAACTACTGCCAGTGATGCCTTACGCATGGGATTACCAGTTCTTACGCTAATGGGAGAATCATTTGCCAGTAGAATAGCGGCAAGTCTTCTCAATAGTTTAGATTTACCAGAACTAATCACCACCACTAGGGAAGAATACGAAAATCTCGCAATTGAACTTGCTACCAATCCAGAAAAACTAAAAACAATAAAAGAAAAACTTCAGAAAAATATATTGACTACACCTCTATTTAACACAAAGATTTTCACTAATCATATTGAAGCAGCTTACGAAGCTATGTATGATCGATATCAAAATGATTTATTGCCTGATCATATTGAGGTTTTGTAATGTCATCCTGAGCAAAGCAAAGGATCTTATGAGGTCGTAAGAGACCATTCCGCTTTTGCTCAGGATAATACGATTCAAGCAATAACAAGTTACATTGCCTTTGAGGTCTCCGTCGCAAACTCTAACTAACTTTGAAAATAACAAAAACAACATGTCAAAATTCGAACTACCATACAACCAGCCAATCTCACCAAATAAAAAAGTCATTTACACAAATGCCAGAATCATCGATCCAGAATCTGGATATGACAAGCTTGGTAGTCTTTTAACAATTGGTGATAAAATTTCTGATTTTGGTGAGAATATTACAAAGCAAGCAGATGCTGAAATTATTGATTGCCAAGGCTTAGTTTTATCTCCGGGGTTAATCGACATTCAAGTTCACTTTCGTGATCCAGGGCAATTGCATAAAGAAGATGTAACTTCAGGAAGTCAGTCCGCAGTAGTTGGAGGCATTACAACGGTGGTTTGTCAACCAAACACATCTCCAACAATAGATTCAGTAGAAATTCTTAATAACTTACATGCTAAAGCCAAAGAAGCCGCTTACTGCAATGTTAGAACTTACGCTTGTATTACCAAAGGCATGAAAGGCGAAGAATTAACTGATATGAAAGCTTTGCAAGAAGCGGGCGCAGTTGGCTTTACTGACGATGGTTTGCCTGTAATGAATGCTCATGTTATGCGTCGCGCTTTTGAAGAATCTAAAGATTTAAATTTAGTTGTTTCACAACATGCCGAAGATTTAAATATTACTAATAAAGGCTGTATCACTGAAGGCGAAGTTTCTCGCAAACTTGGCGTACGCGGTATTCACAATATTTCTGAATCAATAATTGTTGAACGCGATTTGGCAATTTTAGAAGCCGTTGGTGGGCGTTATCATTTGCTTCATGTCTCAACATCTGAAAGCCTAGAAGCAATGCGCAGAGCTAAAGAAAAAGGTTTAAATGCTACAGTTGAAGTTTCTCCTCATCACTTCACTTTAAGTGATGAACAAGTTTTAAAAAGCGGCACTAATGCTAAAATGAACCCTCCACTTAGAAGCGAAAAAGATCGCTTAGCTTTAATCGAAGGTTTAAGATCTGGCTTGATTGATGTAATCGCTACAGACCATGCGCCGCATGATTTAGCTTCAAAAGAAAAACCATTACAAGAAGCATCTTTTGGAATTGTTGGCGTTGAAACCATGTTGCCACTTTCTTTGGCTTTGTACCATCAAGGAGTTTTAAGTCTAAAAGATTTATTGGCTAAAATGACCTGTAATGCTGCAAAAATTATTAATTTCGATGGCGGTGTAATTAAAAAAGGCGCCAGAGCTGATTTGGTTTTAATTGATCTAAATCACGAATGGAAAATTGATACTGATAAATTTTATAGCAAATCAAAAAACTCACCTTTTGGTGGTTTCGCGGTGAAGGGCAGAGCGGTTAGAACTGTTGTGGCTGGTAAGACTGTTTTTGAAATATAGGTAATTTTTATTTCCGTCATTGCGGAGCTAGATTTTCTTAGAGCTTTAGCTCTTAGAAAATCTTCATCCGCAATCCACTGTTTAGCATTGATTGCGGATGAATAATTTCTAAGAATCGCTGCGCAATTCTAAGAAATTCTAGCTCCGCAATCACGATGGTGGATAGTTAAATATATAAATCTAAGTTGTAGATACTGAAACAAGCTATTAAATTATGAATATCCCCAAACTCCTAATAATAGCCGGTTCAGACCCCAGCGGTGGCGCAGGAATTCAAGCTGACATAAAAACTGCCAGCGCCCATAAAGTTTACGCATCCGCTGCAATCACCTGTCTCACTGCGCAAAATACCCAAAAAGTTTTCGCCATTCACAATTCACCAATTGATTTTTTACACCAACAAATCGAAGTTGTATTAGATGATATTCAATTCGACGCTATAAAAATTGGCATGCTTGGAACTGCCGAAATCATTAATTGTGTTGCTGATATTCTACAAAAAAAAGCCAAAAAAATTCCTCTAATTTTAGATACTGTAATGGTGGCAACTTCAGGCGATTTGTTACTTAAAGAAAATGCTGTGGAAGCTTTAAAATTAAAACTAATCAAAGGCGCTTACATTGTTACGCCAAATATTGACGAAGCTCAAGTTTTGGCAAAAATGCCAATAAAAAACATCAATGATATGAAACAAGCGGCTTTGAAAATAAAGGCTTTAGGTTGTAAATCAGTTTTAATAAAAGGCGGTCATTTGAATTTTTTGGACGGCAGAATTAGAAGTGTTTTGTTAAATGAAAAAGAAAATTTCCACATCATCAGCAATAAAAAAATCGGTAATAAAAATATTCACGGCACAGGTTGTACTTTAGCCAGCGCAATTGCTTGTAATATTTCTAAAAAAATGGATTTGGTAAATGCGGTTAGAAATGCTAATAAATATGTTAGTCGTTCAATTTTGAAGAGTCTTAATATTAGCAAAGGAAGTAAAGTTTTGACGCATTTTTAAATAATTCATACACGAAAATAAAAGCTCTCTGGCTAGTTGGCATTTGCAATGCCGACTTATGTTTATTAAAATTATAAAAGTTAAAAAATCTAAATTTTAACAAACAAAAGGTCGGGTTTGCAAAACCCGACCAGCATTAGTTTTTTATAAAAACCCAAAATCTAGCCGTTAGTAGAAGATCCAGAATTATTTCTGCCTCCGCGCTCTTTTATTCTTTCTTGTCTATTCTCTTTGCGATCTTCTCTTCTTTCCTCTCTTCTTTCCTCTCTTCTTTCCTCTCTTCTTTCCTGTCTATTTTCCTGACGATCTTCTCTTTTTCCCTGTCTATTTTCCTGTCTATTCTCTTGACGATTTTCTCTATTTTTTTGTTTATTTTGATGATGTTCACCAGTTTTAGCTGCGCCACCATGAGTTTTATCTTGAGCGAAAGCTGAAGGAGCTACTAAAGAAGCAGCAATTAAAAGTTTTGCAAAATTTTTCATATTTTTAGAATTTATTTTTAAAGAAAATCTCTCCAAGAAAGAGAGATTAGACTTCAAATGTCATATTGAGCGAAGCGAAATATCTCCTTAGGTTGTAATAGATCCTTCACTTCGTTCAGGATGACACTTTATTATGTTTAGAGATCAAACAATAAGTTTAATTTCGAAATTAAACTAAAGATTTCTTAGTTCAACAAATACTACCGTAAAAAATATTTTTCATTGCCAAATGGTTCACTTTTTTTAATGAATAATCTTTTTTTAACATCAACTCCTAAAAGAGCTTGTGACACATCGCTTAAAATTTCTCGTGAAGAATAATAACCATGTCCCAAACCCAAAGTTTCATTATCAACCAAACTTACATTAATATTATCTAAGTCATTAGAAAGGCCGCAAGCGCCAACTCTGAGGCTGCTATTATTGAATGTTTTAGAAGCAATCATTGCCTTATCATTGTTAGAGCAATAAAGCGTGATATGTTTGCTGCTTTTTTTAATATTGCTAATTGATCGATTAAATTCCTGCAGGTCAAAATCAGGAGCATTTAAAATTAATTCATTAACAAAATGTGTTTTGGGTTTTTCTTTTCCAAGATAATCTAAGGCTGGCAAGGCAATTTGATGACCCATGGAATGCACTATTAAATTGGCTCTGATTTTATTTTTTGCTAAATCAATTAAGAAATTCTGAAAAACAGAAATTGAATTTTTGGCGTTATTTAAATTATTGGCGTAAGTTTTATTCATTAAGCTTTCATCAATAAAGCCTCCTCCAGCGCCAGCTGGCCAAGTAAATAAAATTACAGGACCTTGATATTTTAAATCATAAGCAATTTGAGCGGCGCGTAGAACAGCTTCTTGATATTGCACATTGAAACCATGAACAAAAATAAGCGCAGTACGATCAGATTTTTTAAGGAAATTTATTAAGTCAGTTTCTTGAAGAGATTTTGCACTCGAAATTTTAAAGAAATCATTGGAAGATTGGCGATTATCTTTAGCTAAATTTATCTCTCCAATTACATGATTTTTTGGAACACTAATTTCGCAAATACCAAATCGTGTTACAGAATCCAAAACTACGCCAAAGCTGTCATTATTGCATCCAAAGCCATTATTTTTAGATTTACGATTAGTAACAACTAAAATATTTACATTCTTAGTTTGATTGAAATCTTCTACATAATATTCGCTCCAAATTGCGTTTAACTTTTTTTGCAATTTCTCATCTTTGTTGTGAGAGCAAGAAGTTATGGCGAATAATGTGATTAGAATTAGAAATATGGTTTTCATAAATTTTTAAATAATGAGCGCGCTAATCTAAAGCCCCTAACCCCTCCTTATCAAGGAGGGGGACAAAAGCATTTCCTCCTTTAATAAAAGAGGACTACAAGTATTCCCCTCCTTGATAAGGAGGGGTTAGGGGCGGTAGATTAGCGCGCTCTGATTTTATATATTAGTTTATTTTCGCGCCTTCAACATCAAAACAAAATCAGCCAAAACACAAGCCAACATTGCTTCTCCAACAGGAACAGCCCTAATCCCAACACAAGGATCATGTCTTCCTTTGGTAATTATCTCGCTATTATTCCCAGCAACATCAAAAGTTTTTCGAGGAATTAAAATTGAACTAGTTGGCTTCACCGCAAAGCGCACCACTAAATCTTGACCAGAAGAAATTCCCCCTAAAACGCCGCCACTATGGTTGGAAGAAAAGTTAACTTTACCATTTTCCATAAACATTTCATCAGCTAATTCGCTACCTTTTTTAGCAGCCATGTCCATGCCATCACCAATTTCAACACCTTTCACCGCATTAATTCCCATCATTGCTGCGGCAATTCTGGCATCTAATTTATCATAAATTGGCTCACCAAGCCCAACAGGAACATTGCGTGCAACCACTTCAATTACTGCTCCAGCAGAATCTCCATTCTTTCTAATTTCCAATAAATAATCTTCAAAATTTTTCGCAGCAATTTTATCAGGGCAGAAAAAATCATTTTTATCAATTTCAGAAAAATCAATTCTGCTGCGATCAATTTTTTTCTCACCAATTTGAGTTAAATAACCTGTAATTTCAATTTTCTCTTTCTCTAAAATTTTACGCGCAACTCCACCAGCAGCAACTCTCATCGCAGTTTCTCTGGCAGAAGATCTGCCACCACCGCGATAATCACGAATACCATATTTTTCAAAATAAGTGTAATCAGCATGTGACGGGCGAAATTTATCTTTTATATCGCCATAATCACCGCTTTTTTGATCTTCATTATAAATCACCAAACTGATTGGAGTGCCAGTAGTCTTGCCTTCAAAAACTCCAGATAAAATTTTCACCTGATCTTTTTCTTGTCTTTGAGTGGTAAATTTTGATTGTCCGGGTCTTCTTTTATCAAGATATTTTTGAATATCATTTTCTGATAAATCAAAAAGAGAAGGGCAACCATCAACTACGCAGCCAATTGCTTCCCCGTGACTTTCGCCCCAAGTGGTAAATGAAAAAATTTGTCCAAATTTATTACTCATTATTGATTTTCTGTTTGATTAAGAATTAAAACTGGATGATTTGAAAAAATTAATCTCTCACCTTCTTCACTGATTTTGAGCTCTCCTGCCATGATATTGCCAAGCTCACCATCAGCAGAAACATTGCGCATTGTAACTTCTTGCTCATTTTCGTGATAGGCTGTTTCAGCTTTTATATGATAAACTTGCGTATCATTATATTGAAAATCTATACGCGGATTAGTCATGATTTTCGTGGCTTTATACTGTTTTGAATCAGGCTGATAATTTGAAACAAATTTAATGCTATTATGAGTTTTATTAATGGCATAAAATACATAAAAAAACAATCCACTAATAATTAGAAAATAACATAAAGTCGTTAGGTAATTTTTAATTTTTAAATGTGAGTTAATCAGCCTTAAAACTTGCTGTGTTCTATCATCCATTTTTGTTTTCTTGTTCAATTGTGATTGAGAAAGATTCAAGAGATTCAACCGCTCCAACCTTATCAATTTCTAATTTGCATTTAGAAATTCTGCTATCTTGCATAATTTCATTCATCATATCTTGTGCCATTTTTTCCACTAATCTATATCTTTTGTTTGAAATTAAATTTTTAATTTTAGTCACAAGATCATCGTAATCAAGAGCATCGCTTATTTCATCGCTTATTAAAGCTTTATCAAAATTGGTGTGAATTTTAGCATTAATAATAATTTCTCTATCAACATTTTCTTCCCATTCATAAATTCCTAGAATAGTTTTTAGCCTGAGATTTTTAATTTTAATTATCATTGGTTGATTTTTTGTGAATTGTCTTGGATCGTGTTATAAATTATCTTCTTAAATTCATTTAAGATCAAGCCATTTTACTGACTTCTCGAATGTCATGCCCCGCGCAGCGAAACATCTCATGAGGTAGGAAGAGATTCTCCACTTCGTTCAGGATGAAAGTTTACCTGTATAAGCACAAAACCATTATTAAAATGTCAGATCCAAAAATTATCTCATTACAAAAATACAAAAAATCTCAAAAGCTCAAGAGCTTCAAAGAGAAGCTGTTAAAAATGTCGCCAAGAAAATTAATAAAGAAATTGAGGGAGGATAGAAAAATGTTATTTATAGTTGCGGTAACTTCGGCATTTATAGCGTCTTTTTTGTGGAATTATTTTGTGGCAATACCGGCGCGTTTAGATGTGCAAATTGCACCATCACAAAATATCACATTTAATAATACCAAGCCAATTCCCATGACAACAGGGCAGGTGGCAAACGAATTTGAACAATATGAAGGCAAGCCAGTTTTGCTTTATATTTATACAACATGGTGCTCAAGTTGTGCCAGACAAACTCCTTTCATTAATGAAATTGCTCGTGAATTTCAAAATACTGATTTAAAAATAATCACTTTGGCGGTTGATAAAGATTTGAATCCTAACGATCTACAATCTCATCTAAGTCGTTATGGTAATGTATATTTTCAACCTCGCTATTTAAGCTTTAAAGAAGGTTTTTTAGAATTTCTAAAAAAGAAAAATATTAATTATCAAGGTCGTATTCCTTACACAGTTTTAATTTCACAATATGGTGAAGTTGTGACTAAATATGTTGGGGCAAAAAGTCCAAATTATCTCAGAAATAAAATCATTAAAGAAATTTACCAATGAAAGATTTGCCAATTAAAATTTTTAACACTCTTGGTCACAAAGAAGAGTTTCTAAAAGCAATCGATCCAAACCATTTGCGAATGTATGTTTGTGGTCCAACGGTCTATGATTTGCCGCATTTGGGAAATGCTCGCAGTATTGTGGTTTATGATATATGGTTTCGTTTTTTTAAAGAGATTTTCCCGCAAGTTACTTATGTTAGAAATATTACTGATGTTGATGATAAAATTAATGCCGCAGCCAAAGAACAAAAAATTTCTATTCAAACTTTAACTCAAAAAATTATTGAAGGTTTTTATCGCGATATTGATGCGTTAAATGTTTTGCGCCCAACTCATGAGCCACGCGCCACCAATCATATTTCAGAAATGATTACCATGATTGAACAATTAATCAAAAATGGCTTTGCTTACGAAAGCGCAGGGCATGTTTTATTTGATGTAAATTCTTACAAAGAATATGGTCAACTTTCCAATCGCAGCCTTGATGAAATGATTGCTGGTTCAAGAGTTGAAATTGCCACTTACAAAAAAAATCCTCTCGATTTTGTGTTATGGAAACCATCAGCTTTAGAAGATGATATTTCCAGCATCTTTGAAAGCCCTTGGGGCAAAGGCCGCCCTGGGTGGCATATTGAATGTTCGGCTATGAGTTTCAAATATTTAGGTGCTAATTTTGATATTCATGGCGGCGGCGCAGATTTACAATTTCCTCATCACGAAAATGAAATTGCGCAAACTCGCTGCGCTATTAAAGATTCACATTTTGCTTCTTATTGGATTCACAACGGATTTCTTACAGTTGATGGTGAAAAAATGAGCAAATCTCTCAAAAATTTTATCACTGTAAAAGATTTATTTGATAAAGGAGTTAGTGGAATTGTTATTCGTTATTTATTGCTTTCAACCCATTATCGCAAACCTTTTGATTACAATCAAAAAGCTTTAGATGATGCTAAAAAATCAATTGAAAAATTTTACTCTTTATTTGATGAAAATGATTTAAAATCATATTCAAAAACAGAAAAGAAAGAAGGTTTATTTTTAGAAATTTTAAAAGAATTATCTAACGATTTAAATACTTCAAAAGCCTTTGCTTTATTGCATGAAAAATTCAAAGAAATTAAAAGTGGAAATAACCAGAATTTAAAAAATCAATTTCTGCAAGTGTTTGATTTCCTTGGGTTGATGGATGTTAATTTTTTTGGTAAAAAATCTGAATTAAATAATGTTGATGAATTCTACATCAATTCACAAATTGCTTTACGCATCAAAGCTAAACAAGAAAAAAACTGGCAATTAGCCGATCAAATTCGTAAAGATTTATTAGAAAAAGGAATTGTTTTAGAAGATACTAAAGAAGGTACTTCTTGGAAAAGTGTTTAATTTCCCACCTTGTCATTCCCACGCTCCACCTTGTCATTCCAACGCTCCACCTTGTCATTCCCACGCTCCACCTTGTCATTCCCACGCTCCAACTTGTCATTCTCACGCTCCACCTTGTCATTCCCGCGAAGGCGGGAATCCAGTTTTTCTAAGCACTTTCTAGATTCCCGCCTTCGCGGGAATGACAAGGTGGAGTGCGGGAATGACAATAAAATGTTTAATTTATAGTATAACTAATAGTCAAAACATCACCCGTCTCTTGCAAAAAATAATCATCAGCTTCAGATCCAAGTTCAAATGAAGATTGCAAATTCAACTCTTCACCTTTTTTAATTCTATGCTCTTCAAAGCATAAACAATCTTTACGCTTTACAAGTCCTTCCACATCCTGCGGTGTAACAGTAAATTTTGGTCTAAACGACATATCGCGATTAGAAAGATTTTTTACCTTATAATTAACAACATTTTTTCTTCCCGAAACAGTTGTAATAGTATCATAGCCATATACCATAAAAGTAAGATCTTTGCGATAACTGATGGCTTCTAAATTAATCTTAATTTTAGTACTACCTTCAAAATTTGGTAAAAAATCAGATAGATAAATTTTTTGACATTTTCCACTAGACTGACAAAACCAGTTATAAGGTCTCAAGGTAACTGGCAATAAAACGCAAAATATAAGAACGAAATAAAGAAAAAATCTTGTGATAGGGCGCATATTTTTCTTGGATTTTAGTGATTTTGTTTACAAAGTAGTATCAGTCTGTTTTTTAAATTCTTTTTTTCAAATAAAATGATTGTCGATTTTAATATTCCTTTCCAAAAATTCCAAGAATGGTTAGAAAAAGCCAAATCTAATAAAGAAATTGTTGAGCCTACCGCAATGTGTCTGGCAACGGTTGATGAAAATAATTCTCCATCAGCAAGAATGATTTTGCTAAAAAAATTTGATAAAAGTGGATTTTGTTTTTTTACAAATTTAACCAGTAGAAAAGGTAAAGAGCTTTCACAAAATCAAAATGTGGCATTATGTTTTTATTGGGGAATTTTAGGTTTACAAATTAGAATTGAGGGTAAGATTGAGAGTGTAACTATAAAAGAGGCTGATGATTATTTTACATCGCGTCGCAGAGGCAGTCAAATTGGCGCTTGGGCTTCTAAACAATCTTGTGAAATGCAAGAATGGCAAGAATTTCAAGATAGAATTTCAAAAATTACCGAAGATTTTACTGGACAAGAAATACCGCGACCACCCTTCTGGTCTGGTTTTAGAGTTGTTCCTAAAAGAATTGAATTTTGGTCAGAAGGTGAATTCAGAATTCATAACAGAGAAGTCTTTGTAAAAATAGATAATCAACAAAAATGGCAAGTTCAAAAACTTTATCCATAAATCCTTGTTCCTTTGTCATTTTAAATCTTCTTTGTCATTCCTAATTACCTTTGTCATTCCCGCGAAGGCGGGAATCCAGAATATAAAACAAAAACTGGATTCCCTCCTTCGCGGGAATAACAAAGGAGACAAAAATCTTAAATATATCTTAAAATGAATATGACCGAGCAAGATTTCTACACATTAGCAGAAGCCGCCTTAACCAAATTAGCTGATGATATTGAAAAAATGGATAAAAATTCAGCCTTAGATATTGAATATTCTGACGGAATTCTAAACATAGTTATAGAATCAACTGGTCAAACATATGTAATAAATAAACATTCAGCCAGTCAAAAAATCTGGTATTCCTCTCCAGTAAGTGGTGCTGACTATTTTTCTTTTGATCAAGATTCACTAAAATGGCTTGATGCCAACAAGTCTGAGCTTTCAAATAAATTATTTACCGAATTGACGCAGTTGATACAAATTAACAGATAAAATTAAAACTTTTGACAAAGAGCTTGCTTTTTAAGACAACTTAAGAAGAAATGCAAATTGGGCGATTAGATCTGAAGGTTTTTGATTCAAGTTTAATCACATTTGTTCAGTTTAAAGAGCAAATGCACCGACTTGCGTTTTGCCTTAAGAATTAATTTTTTTAAAAGCTTCTCGCGGTGTTTTAATTTTCAATGGAGTTATTTGTTACATGTCAAATTTAGTAAAAGGTAAAGTTAAGTGGTTCAACGATGAAAAAGGTTTTGGATTCATTCAACAAGAAGGCGGAAAAGATGTTTTCGTACATCACAATTCTATCAATGGTACAGGTCGTAAAACCTTACATGAAGGACAAGAAGTTACTATGGAAATAGTTGACGGTAAAAAAGGTCCTCAAGCTGAAAATGTTACTGTTGTTGCATAGTTCACTTTAGAAAAGTTTAGAAATAAATCTTTACCCAAGATAACACTTTACTTGAAGCGGCTTCAGCTGTGATTGTAAAGTGTTTTTCTTTTTTAACATTCCAAAAGTTCCCATCAAAAATTTCTTCTTGAAAATTTTTTAGTTTTTTAGAAAAAATATCTCATCGTTTTAAATTAAAAAAATCAAAAATATTCGTATTTCAGTGTCATGTTGAGCATAGCGAAACATCTCATGAGATTGAAAGAGATCTTTCACTTCGTTTAGAATGACAGGTTTATTAGGAGGGCAGTTGATTGTGTTTTAATGAATAGCCGTCGAAATTATCTTAACTAAAATTCATGAATTGTCTTGTGGAGTAAAACTTGTCCATTAAAAATATGGCTGGAAATGGGGCAAGTGAATTTACTGGTTTTGGAGGTGTAATTTAAGTTTTGAAATGGTGGAGATAAGCGGGTTCGAACCGCTGACCCCCTGCTTGCAAAGCAGGTGCTCTACCAACTGAGCTATATCCCCGAGAGTCACTTAAAAAATTCCTTAAAAAATTCCCTAAAAAATTCCCTAAAAAATTCCCTAAAAAATTTTTAGGAAAAAAGAATAAAGAAGAGGTGGCGCAAGATAAGTGTAAAAACCAATTTGTCAACAAATTGTAGAAAGATTTATAAAAATATTTTTTAACAAAACTAAAAATTGTGAAAAGCTTTATTCGTAAAAAAATTATTATTGGCAAAAAAGCATTTAGTTTAATTGAGTTATCTGTGGCGATTGTGATTCTTTCGATCGTGGTTGCGGGAATGTTGTCCGTTGCAACTGACGCAGTGATTAATGATAAGACTAAAAAAACCAAAGATAATATAGATTTGATTTATAGTGCTCTGGGAGTTTATTTGTTAAAAAATGGCTCAATGCCATGTCCAGCGCCTATAACATCGGTTAAATCAACGGATGCTGATTATGGATATTCTACAGGAGACTCCGGCTTGTGTGCAAATCAAGATGGTGTATATAGTTATGAAAATTCAGTTTATGGTATGGTTCCAATTAAAAATCTTGGTCTTCCAAGTGATGTGGCGGAAGATGGTTTTGGAAATAAATTTGGATATCTTATTTATAATAAATTTACTAGTACATCGCTTTTTGGAATTTCTAGCTCTAATGCTCAGGGAATTGATATTAAGAATAAGGATACTTCTTTAGTGGCTTCAACAGAATTAGCAATGTTTGCCATTATAAGTTATGGTGCGAATAAATACGGTGCTTTTAATGCTAATTCTGCAACTCAGAATTCTGCTTCAACTCTTGCTGCGGAACAAGCAAATTATCCCACCAGTCTAAATAATTTGCCAGTATCTCCATTACCAAATACTGCTACATTTTCTACTTTCACAACAAATAAAATTACAATAAACGCTTCTTCTGCAACCACTTCATCTGTTTTTGATGATATCGTATTTTTCAAAACCAGAAATGACATGGTGCGGGATTTTAATGCATTATTTTTGATTAAATGTCCCGTGGTGACAGCTTCTGCTTCGGATGTTAATGCTGTTTCTTTTGGCGGCACTTATTTCGCTTGGACAAAGTCTAGTGGTACATATGTATATGGTGGTGAATATGGTGAAGCTGCAACTTCTATCACTCTGTGTCCTACTGGCTGGAAAAAAACTGTTAAAGAGCCAACAAGAAGATGTGGCGCTTTTGGTCAATGGGAAGCTGGGGGAACTAATCCTTCTCGTATTGCGGCACCATGTACTCAATAAATAAAAATAGATCTAACAATTGATGAAAAATATTTTAAAAAAGAATAAGCAAAGAGCTTTTAGCTTAGTTGAGCTGGCAATTGTGATTACAATTATTTCAGTTTTTATTGCTGGAGTTATGAATGTTGGGGTTGGTGTTACCAATAATTCTAAGGTTACTGTTACTAAAAATAAAATGAATGAAATTTACAAAGCTTTAGGAAATTATGCGGCTGCTCATGGAAGATTTCCATGTCCAGCTCCAGTAACTAATATTAAAGGTGATGCTAATTATGGTAATAATCAGACTAATGGTTTGGGCAGCTGCTTTGATATAACTAGCAATGCTGGAGTTGTTACTGGAGCTTATTCTTCAACAACAGCAAATACTTTAATGTATGGTATGATTCCGGTGCAGAATTTAAAACTTAGTAGCGAAATGGCGGAGGATGGTTTTGGTACTAAATTTGGTTATGTTATTGATAGAAGGTTTACGGGGTTTAATGAGAATGGAAATAGTAATAATTTTAAAAATGGCCCTGAAAGTTCAGTTATTACAATCAATGAAGTTGGAAGTACCACTGAAACTGTTACTAATGGCGCAGCTTTTGTAATTGTGAGCTATGGTGCAAATAAAAAAGGTGGCTTTAATGCTTCTGCAAGTACGCAAAATGGAAGATCTGCTGATACTGATGAGCTAAGTAATGATTTAGGTACTACGGCGTCTCCAAATTTTGATGCTACATTTGTTTCTTTATCAGATAAGAGTGATGTTTTTGATGATATTCTTTTTTACAAAACTAAAAAAAATATTATGACTGATTTTAATTTATTGTCGCTGGTGCCATGTCAGCCAACAGGAACTAACTATAATGATGTTTATGTTGACAACTCTACTACGCTTGCAGCTTGGTTAGAAACAGATTACGGACAAGTTGCGGTTTCTTCACTTCCTTGCGATAGAAGTGCAACTAATTATAATGGAACCGTAGTTTATCCTACAAAAAAATGCGGACCTTTTGGAGTTTGGCAGGCTGGGTCTATTGATTCTTGTCAGTAGTCGGGAATTTGTAGTTAAATCAACCTTCCGCCGCATTCGCGTCTCCCTCCCTCTTTTTCAAAGAGGGCTAAAAGCGGCAAGCCCTCTTTGAAAAAGAGGGTGGATGACTGCGAAGCAGTCAGACGGGTGATTTAACTATATTAAATTTTATAACTTAATTATTTCTTTATTCAAAACAAACATAAAAACCCATGAAATCTATTTTTTCAAGAAAGTTTAAAATAAATAACAAGTTTGCCTTTAGCCTTATTGAACTTTCAATTGTGATAACGATTGTTTCGGTAGTAATCACCAGCGTTATAGCGGTTTCCATTACTAAAATAAATAATCTGAAAGTTGAAGCGGCACAAAACCGCATCAACACAATCTACAAAGCCATAGGCTTCTACCTAACCACCAACAGCAGACTCCCATGCCCCGCACCAATAACAACAGTAAAAACGAGTAGCTCTAATTACGGGAATAGCGCAGGAAGTCCAGGGACATGTTCAGAAAGCGGAGTATACACTTCAGTAGCTAATGCGAATATAGTTTACGGTATGATTCCGGTTCAAGATTTAGGATTGGGTGCTGAGATGGCGGAAGATGGTTTTGGAAATAAATTAGCTTATGTTGTAGATAAAAGATTTACTAGTACTTCAACTTTTGGAGCAAGTGCTAGCAATAGTGGATTAATGACTGTAACTGAGATTACGACTGGCGGGACTCAAGAGAATACTGTGGAGGCTATTCTTTTAATTATAGGCTATGGATCTAATAAATCTGGCGCATTTAATGCTAATTCTTCAACTCAAAATGCTGCTTCTAGTGATAGTAATGAGATAGCTAACTATGCTGTACCGGTAACTGATACGACTGCAACTTTAGGAAATACTTTTTATTCTAATGTAAGAACCAGTAATGTTTTTGATGATAAAATATTTTACAAAACAAGGAATGCTCTAGTAACTGATTTCAATGCATTATATCTAATCCCTTGCGAACCTAGTGCTACATATAATGGTGATGTTATTTATGGAGCCTACACTATGACATGGCCATCTGCGGCTTATGGCAAGGTTGTATCTGCTACTGGTCCTTCAAGTGGATTATGTCCAACTGGATATACGGGGTCGGTTGATAAACCAACGAAAAAGTGTGGTGCTTATGGTAAGTGGCAGGAAGGGGCTATTAGCCCTTGTATTGCTAATGGTGGTGGTGCTGGCGGCGGTGGAGGAGGCGGTGGTGGCGGAAGCGTCAGTTCACTAAGATGTAATGGTGGTACTTCAACAACTTCAGGCTCTAATACAGTGCGCACATTTACAACTGTTGGTGTTTCAAGTTTAGTTTGTACTGGATCTGGAACTTTAACTTATTTAGTTGTAGGTGGAGGCGGTGGAGGTGGTGGTGTTGATACTGATCTTGATGGTGGCGGTGGTGGTGGCGGTGGCGGTGGCGTTAAAACAGGAACTTATGCCGTTTCGGATCAAGCAATTACAGTTACGGTTGGAGCTGGAGGAACTGGAGGAGTTTCGGATGGGTCTCCCACAAATGGCATTACAGGAGGTACATCGTCATTAGGAGCAGCTTATGCAACTGGTGGGGTAGGTGGTAGGTATGGTGGTAATAATATGGGTGTTGGTGGTAATAGTGGGTCTGGAGATACTACAGCAAAAGTAAGAGGAGAAGCTGGTACATGCATCTTCCATGTTGGTAGCTATTTATATACTCATGGCGGCGGCGGCGGCGGCGCCAGTATGGCAAGTGATGGTAATTCTGGAACAACTCTAACAACTATTCCATCTCATGGTGGTGGCGCAGGCGCTGGAGGTACATCAAATTCTATTACAGGCTCTCCAGTTGTGTATGGTGGCGGTGGCGGTGGCGGAGCGGGAGGAGTAAATTCTGGTGGTTCTACTAGTCCAGTTCAAGGCGGGGGTGCTGGTGGATCTGGAGGGGGAGGTATTGGAAATCGTAATAACATCAACCATCCTGGTCGTGGTACAAACGGTTTAGGTGGTGGTGGCGGCGGCGGTGGAGTATCTGATCATGGTGCAGATGGCGGAAGTGGTGTTGTGATTGTTTCTTATCCAACTCCTTAGTTAATTAAAGTAACTATTGCTTTGTGATAAGTATAATCTTAATGAAACCCGCAATGCGACGGGTAAAATAAAAATTGTCATGTTGAGCGTAGCGAAACATCTCTTAAAATTGGAAAAGATCATTCACTTTGTTAAGGATGACAGTGATTATTAATCCGTCTTATGTTGGAGTTCATACACTA
>Ga0214921_10001815_pt1 | contig 35719 bp, 22 predicted proteins | sample LL1505_MetaG_FD_177992 | JGI IMG/M metagenome (GOLD analysis project Ga0214921, IMG submission 177992) | Freshwater microbial communities from Lake Lanier, Atlanta, Georgia, United States - LL-1505 | ecosystem: Environmental > Aquatic > Freshwater > Lake | place: USA: Georgia | collected... | reverse complement strand
TTAATGATACGTCACTTAGTACTGATAAACGCGAATTCATTGATACGTCACCTTCTTGTAATGTTTTTCTAAATATTTGCACGTTATCATTAAATGAAACGTCATTTGACACACGCATACGACCATTTAATGAGACATCTCCGTAAATATTTGCATTTTGTGTAACTATTAATCTGTTACAATTCAATGTATCATTATTATTTATAACATTCATTTGTATATTATATTATAACATAATATATAAAATATTTTATTATTTGCTTACAAATATGAAGAAACTATATACTAATAATATTTTTTTATTCAATTATTATACCATTTATCATTTGATTTATAATATATAATATTTATAAAAAATATACACTTATCTAGATTTTCAATAGTGTAAATAACACATAATTTTGCAAAATAAAAATATATATTTATATTACAGACCTTATTATACAATAAAAATATTATTTTTATTACAGACTTTGTTATACAATAAAAATATTATTTTTATTTTTATTATATTTTTTTATTTATATTTATTTTACAGGTTTTTAATTGTGAATAAATTGAAATATTAAAAATTTACTACTCTGGTTATTTCATCATAATTTGTAGTAACATTATTATTACTAGAATCTGTTATAGTGATACTATTTAAATATGGAGGATATGAAATGGAATTATTTGTTTGTATTACTTCTACTCTTAAAACAAAATATATGACATCGTCTGTATTATTGTTTTGAGAAGTTATTGTAAATTGTATATTAGATTTATCAGTAACTGGATTATTCCAAGTGTAATTATAATTATCATTATTCGTATAATATCTATTGAGTTGAATAATATTATTAGGATTTTGAGTTAGGGATGCATTATTTAAATAACCTCCTTGGAATTCTACAATTTGACTAGCTGAATTTGCTGGATTCGTATTTGTATAACTAAACATATGTATTTTTGTATAAAATGGATTAGTAAATAATAAATTTATTATAGTTGATTCAGATATACCTCTAGTCAAATTATAACTTCCTGTCCAATTATAAAACTTTGTTACTGGAACAGATCCAAATGTTAAACTATTTTGAACATATAAATTTTGTATTTGAACATTTCCATTTAATGATACATCATTTGCTACTGACAAACGTGAATTCATTGAAACATCACCATGTTGTAAGAATGATCCTAAGACTTCCAATTTGTTATTCAAGGATACATCACTTAGAACAGATAATTTGGAATTCATTGAAACATCACCATGTTGTAAGAATGCACCCAATACTTCCAAGTTACTATTCAAGGATACATCACTTAGAACAGATAATTTGGAATTCATTGAAACATCACCATGTTTTACAGATGATCCTAAGACTTCCAATTTGTTATTCAATGATACATCACTTAGAACAGATAATTTGGCATTCATTGAAACATCACCATGTTGTAAGAATGATCCTAAGACTTCCAATTTGTTATTCAAGGATACATCACTTAGAACAGATAATTTGGCATTCATTGAAACATCACCATGTTGTAAGAATGATCCTAAGACTTCCAATTTGTTATTCAAGGATACATCACTTAGAACAGATAATTTGGAATTCATTGAAACATCACCATGTTGTAAGAATGCACCCAATACTTCCAAGTTACTATTCAAGGATACATCACTTAGAACAGATAATTTGGAATTCATTGAAACATCACCATGTTGTAAGAATGCACCCAATACTTCCAAGTTACTATTCAAGGATACATCACTTAGAACAGATAATTTGGCATTCATGGAAACATCACCATGTTGTAAGAATGCACCCAATACTTCCAAGTTACTATTCAAGGATACATCACTTAGAACTGATAATTTGGCATTCATGGAAACATCACCATGTTGTACAGATGATCCTAAGACTTCCAAGTTACTATTCAAGGATACATCACTTAGAACTGATAATTTGGCATTCATGGAAACATCACCATGTTGTAAGAATGATCCTAAGACTTCCAATTTGTTATTCAAGGATACATCACTTAGAACTGATAATTTGGCATTCATGGAAACATCACCATGTTGTAAGAATGATCCTAAGACTTCCAATTTGTTATTCAAGGATACATCACTTAGAACAGATAATTTGGCATTCATGGAAACATCACCATGTTGTAAGAATGATCCTAAGACTTCCAATTTGTTATTCAAGGACACATCACTTAGAACAGATAATTTGGCATTCATGGAAACATCACCATGTTGTAAGAATGATCCTAAGACTTCCAATTTGTTATTCAAGGATACATCACTTAGAACAGATAATTTGGAATTCATTGAAACATCACCATGTTGTAAGAATGATCCTAAGACTTCCAATTTGTTATTCAAGGATACATCACTTAGAACAGATAATTTGGCATTCATGGAAACATCACCATGTTGTAAGAATGCACCCAATACTTCCAAGTTACTATTCAAGGATACATCACTTAGAACAGATAATTTGGAATTCATTGAAACATCACCATGTTGTAAGAATGATCCTAAGACTTCCAATTTGTTATTCAAGGATACATCACTTAGAACAGATAATTTGGCATTCATGGAAACATCACCTTCTACTAATAATGTTGAGTCCATCTCAACACTACCATGGTTTATAGATGATCCTAAGACTTCCAAGTTACTATTCAAGGATACATCACTTAGAACAGATAATTTGGCATTCATGGAAACATCACCATTTTGTATAGATGATCCTTGTGTATACATATTTCCATTAAATGATACGTCACTACTTGTGAAAAATCTTCCGTTCAATGATAAATCTTCACTAATTATCATATTATAATTTGTTGTTGATGTATTTACAATTGTATTTGTTTGGAAATTATTAACACTTAATCTACCTACTATAGCTACATCACCGCCTATAAAAAGTCTTGTATTCATTGAAACATCATCACTGAATATAGATTTTCCTAACACTTCCATGTTTCCATTCAATGATACATCACTTAGAACAGATAGTTTGGAATTCATTGAAACATCTCCGCCTACTAATAATGTGGAATCCATTGCAACACTACCATGGTTTACAGATGATCCTAACACTTCCAAATTATTATTCAAGGATACATCACTTAGAACAGATAGTTTGGAATTCATTGAAACATCATCACTGAATATAGATTTTCCTAACACTACCATGTTTCCATTCAATGATACATCACTTAGAACAGATAGTTTGGAATTCATTGAAACATCATCACTGAATATAGATTTTCCTAACACTTCCATGTTTCCATTCAATGATACATCACTTAGAACAGATAGTTTGGAATTCATTGAAACATCTCCGCCTACTAATAACGTGGAATCCATTGCAACACTACCATGGTTTACACATGATCCTAACACTTCCAAATTATTATTCAAGGATACATCACTTAGAACAGATAGTTTGGAATTCATTGAAACATCATCACTTAATATAGATTTTCCTAACACTTCCATGTTTCCATTCAAGGATACATCACTTAAAACAGATAGTTTGGCATTCATTGAAACATCACCACCTACTAATAATGTGGAATCCATTACAACACTACCATGGTTTACAGATGATCCTAATACTTCCAAATTACTATTCAAGGATACATCACTTAAAACAGATAGTTTGGCATTCATTGAAACATCACCACCTACTAATAATGTGGAATCCATTGCAACACTACCATGTTGTAAAGATGATCCTAACACTTCCAAATTACTATTCAAGGATACATCACTTAAAACAGATAGTTTGGCATTCATTGAAACATCATTGTTCAAAATAGATTTTCCTTGTGTATACATATTTCCGTTAAATGATACATCGCTACTTGTGAAGAATCTTCCATTCAATGATAAATCCTCACTAATCATCATATTGTAATTTGTTGTTGATGTATTTACAATTGTATTTGTTTGGAAGTTATTTACACTTAATCTACCTACTATAGCTACATCACCTCCTACAAATAATCGTTGATTCATTGATACATCTCCGTTTTGTATTGTTGATCCGAATACTTCAAGGTTTCTATTCAATGATACATCACTTAATACAGATAGACGTGAATTCATGGATACATCGCCACTTACATATAGTCTTTGGTTCAATGATACATCACTTAATACTGATAAACGTGAATTCATGGATACATCGCCTCCTACAAATAATCGTTGATTCATAGAGACATCACCGTTTTGTATGGTTGTTCCGAATACTTGAAGGTTTCTATTCAAGGAAACATCACTTAATACAGATATACGTGAATTCATGGATACATCGCCACTTACATATAGTCTTTGGTTCAATGATACATCACTTAATACTGATAAACGTGAATTCATGGATACATCGCCTCCTACAAATAATCGTTGATTCATAGAGACATCTCCGTTTTGTATGGTTGTTCCGAATACTTGAAGGTTTCTATTCAAGGAAACATCGCTTAATACAGATAAGCGGGAATTCATGGATACATCGCCACTTACATAGAGTGTTTGGTTCAATGATACATCACTTAATACTGATAAACGTGAATTCATGGATACATCGCCACTTACATAGAGTCTTTGATTCATAGAGACATCACCGTTTTGTATGGTTGTTCCGAATACTTGGAGGTTTCTATTCAAGGAAACATCGCTTAATACAGATAAGCGGGAATTCATGGATACATCGCCACTTACATAGAGTGTTTGGTTCAATGATACATCACTTAATACTGATAAACGTGAATTCATGGATACATCGCCACTTACATAGAGTCTTTGATTCATAGAGACATCACCGTTTTGTATGGTTGTTCCGAATACTTGAAGGTTTCTATTCAAGGAAACATCGCTTAATACGGATAGACGTGAATTCATGGATACATCGCCACTTACATAAAGTCGTTGATTCATAGAGACATCACCGTTTTGTATGGTTGTTCCGAATACTTGGAGGTTTCTATTCAAGGATACATCACTTAATACGGATAATCGTTGATTCAATGATGCATCACCTGATATTACAGTTTTCTCAGTAATTCTTCCTAATACAACTTGATTTGGACCAGTTATTATTGCATTATATCCGATAGCAGTTGAATAACGATAATTAATATTATCAGTATCAACATCTGTATTTGCTCCTATAAATGTAAGATAAGATCCATTAATGTTACTATATCCAGAATTATATCCAATAGCTACATTAGAGCCACCAATTTCATTATAATAAAGACTATTTTGACCAATTGCTGTATTATTGTTTCCAGATGAATTATTAAACAATACTTTTTCACCAAATGCATTATTACGAGAACCTGAATTATTACTATATAATGCTTCACTTCCGACTGCTAAATTATTAGATATATTATTCCCTCCTTTACCTACAGTTACTCCATTAATAGTTGCGTCCTTTGAAACAAATAATCTACTATTAATAATTGCATCATTCCCTACAAATAATCTATTACCAACTGAATTATCATTTACTATATTAAGTTGATTAACGTTGAAACTACCATTTACAACCATATTTTTTCCAATATTTATATTACCGTTCATGGATAAGTCGCCTAAAATGTAAAGACGTTGATTTAATAATACATCGTCGTCTAATACAGCCTTTCCTCGTGCGTACATACTTCCATTAAATGATACATCGCTACTTGTGAAAAATCTTCCATTCAATGATAGATCTTCACTTATAATCATATTGTAATTTGTAGTTAATGTATTTATAATTGTATTTGTTTGATAATTATTAACATTGAGTCTACCAAAAATTGCTACATCGCCACCAACAAATAATCGTTGATTCATTGAAACATCTCCGTTTTGTATGGTTGATCCCAATACTTGTAGATTTCTATTCAATGATACATCACTTAGCACTGATACACGAGAATTAATGGATACATCACCACCAACAAAGATACCTTGGTTCATTAAAACATGACCACCTACAAATAATCGTTGGTTCAACGAGACATCTCCGTTTTGTATTGTTGATCCCAATACTTGGAGATTTCTATTCAATGATACATCACTTAATACGGATAAGCGAGAATTCAATGATACATCACCTCCTACAAATAATCGTTGATTCATAGATACATCTCCATTTTGTATTGTTGTTCCAAATACTTGTAAGTTTCTATTCAATGATACATCACTTAGAACAGATAAACGTGAATTCAATGATACATCGCCACTTACATATAGACGTTGATTCAATGATACATCACTTAATACTGATAGACGTGAATTTAATGATACATCACCTCCTACAAATAATCGTTGATTCATTGATACATCTCCATTTTGTATTGTTGATCCGAATACTTCAAGGTTTCTATTCAAGGATACATCACTTAGTACTGATAGACGAGAGTTCATGGATACATCACCACTTACATAGAGACGTTGATTCAATGAAACATCACTTAATACGGATAAACGTGAATTCAATGATACATCACCTCCAACAAATAATCGTTGATTCATAGATACATCTCCATTTTGTATTGTTGTTCCAAATACTTGTAAGTTTCTATTCAATGATACATCACTTAGAACAGATAAACGTGAATTCAATGATACATCGCCACTTACATATAGACGTTGATTCAATGATACATCACTTAATACTGATAGACGTGAATTTAATGATACATCACCTCCTACAAATAATCGTTGATTCATTGATACATCTCCATTTTGTATTGTTGATCCGAATACTTCAAGGTTTCTATTCAAGGATACATCACTTAGTACTGATAAACGTGAATTCAATGATACATCTCCACTTACATAGAGACGTTGATTCATTGAAACATCACTTAATACGGATAAACGTGAGTTCAATGATACATCGCCACCAACAAATAATCGTTGATTCATTGATACGTCACCATTTTGTATGGTTGTGCCAAATACTTGAAGGTTTCTATTTAATGATACATCACTTAATACAGATAGACGTGAATTCAATGATACATCGCCACTTACATAGAGACGTTGATTCAATGAAACATCACTTAATACAGATAGACGTGAATTTAATGATACATCACCTCCTACAAATAATCGTTGATTCATTGAGACATCTCCATTTTGTATTGTTGATCCAAATACTTGAAGGTTTCTATTCAAGGATACATCACTTAGTACTGATAAACGTGAATTCAATGATACATCTCCACTTACATAGAGACGTTGGTTCAATGATACATCACTTAATACGGATAAGCGGGAATTCAATGATACATCACCTCCTATAAATAATCGTTGATTCATTGATACATCTCCGTTTTGTATAGATGATCCATTTGTATACATATTTCCATTGAATGATACATCACTACTTGTAAAGAATCTTCCATTTAATGATAAATCTTCACTAACGATCATATTGTAATTTGTTGTTGAAGTATTTATAATTGTATTTGTTTGGAAATTGTTAACACTTAATCTACCTACTATAGATATATCACCTCCTACAAATAATTCTTGATTCACAACTACATCGCCACCTACAAATAATTTTTGATTCATTGATACATCACCGTTTTGTAATGTTGTTCCAAATACTTGGAGGTTTCTATTCAATGATACATCACTTAGTACTGATAGACGAGAGTTCATGGATACATCACCACTTACATAGAGACGTTGATTCAATGAAACATCACTTAATACGGATAAACGGGAATTCATTGATACATCACCGCCTACAAATAATCGTTGATTCATTGATACGTCACCATTTTGTATGGTTGTGCCAAATACTTGAAGATTTCTATTTAATGATACATCACTTAATACAGATAGACGTGAATTCAAGGATACATCGCCACTTACATAGAGACGTTGATTCAATGAAACATCACTTAATACAGATAGACGTGAATTTAATGATACATCACCTCCTACAAATAATCGTTGATTCATTGAGACATCTCCATTTTGTATTGTTGATCCAAATACTTGAAGGTTTCTATTCAAGGATACATCACTTAATACTGATAAACGTGAATTCAATGATACATCTCCACTTACATAGAGACGTTGGTTTAATGATACATCACTTAATACTGATAGACGTGAATTTAATGATACATCACCTCCTACAAATAATCGTTGAATCATTGATACATCTCCATTTTGTATTGTTGTTCCGAATACTTCAAGGTTTCTATTCAATGATACGTCACTTAACACTGATAAACGAGAATTCAAGGATACATCACCACTTACATAGAGACGTTGGTTCAATGATACATCACTTAATACGGATAAGCGGGAATTCAATGATACATCACCTCCTATAAATAATCGTTGATTCATTGATACATCTCCGTTTTGTATTGTTGATCCAAATACTTGAAGGTTTCTATTCAAGGATACGTCACTTAACACTGATAAACGAGAGTTCAATGATACATCTCCGCTTACATAGAGACATTGGTTCAATGATACATCACTTAATACTGATAAACGGGAATTCATGGATACATCACCACCAACAAATAATCGTTGATTCATTGATACATCTCCGTTTTGTATTGTTGATCCAAATACTTGTAAGTTTCTATTCAATGATACATCACTTAGTACTGATAAACGTGAATTCAAGGATACATCGCCGCTTACATAGAGACGTTGATTCAATGATACATCACTTAATACGGATAAGCGGGAATTCATGGATACATCACCACCAACAAATAATCGTTGATTCATTGATACATCTCCGTTTTGTATTGTTGATCCAAATACTTGTAAGTTTCTATTCAATGATACATCACTTAATACAGATAGACGTGAATTCAAGGATACATCGCCACTTACATAGAGTCTTTGGTTCAATGATACATCACTTAATACTGATAAACGGGAATTCATGGATACATCACCACTTACAAATAATCGTTGATTCATTGATACATCTCCATTTTGTATGGATAATCCTTGTACATACATATTTACATTGAATGATACATCACCACTTGTAAAAAATTTTCCGTTCAATGATAAATCTTCACTAACAATCATATTGTAATTTGTCGTTGATGTATTTATAATTGTATTTGTCTGGAAATTATTAACACTTAATCTACCTGTTATTGCTACATCTCCTCCTACAAATAATCGTTGATTCATAGAGACATCTCCATTTTGTATAGTTGTTCCAAATACTTGTAAGTTTCTATTCAAGGATACATCACTTAATACAGATAGACGGGAATTTAATGATACATCTCCACTTACATAAAGTCTTTGATTCAATGAAACATCACTTAATACGGATAAGCGGGAATTCATGGATACATCACCACTTACAAATAATCGTTGATTCATTGAGACATCACCGTTTTGTATTGATGATCCAAATACTTGAAGGTTTCTATTTAATGATACATCACTTAATACAGATAGACGGGAATTCAATGATACATCACCACTTACATATAGACGTTGATTCAATGAAACATCGCTTAATACGGATAGACGGGAATTCAATGATACATCACCTCCTACAAATAATCGTTGATTCATTGATACATCTCCATTTTGTATGGTTGTTCCGAAAACTTGTAAGTTTCTATTCAAGGATACATCACTTAATACTGATAAACGTGAATTCATTGATACATCACCACTTACATAAAGTCTTTGATTCAATGAAACATCACTTAATACGGATAAACGAGAATTCATTGAGACATCACCGTTTTGTATTGTTGATCCAAATACTTGAAGGTTTCTATTCAAGGATACATCACTTAGAACAGATAAACGTGAATTCATGTGTACATCTCCACTTACAAATAGTTGTTGATTTAATGAAACATCACTTAATACTGATAGACGGGAATTTAATGATACATCACTTCCTACAAATAGTCGTTGATTCATTGATACATCTCCATTTTGTATGGTTGTTCCGAAAACTTGTAAGTTTCTATTCAAGGATACATCACTTAATACAGATAGACGAGAGTTCAATGATACATCTCCACTTACATAGAGACGTTGATTTAATGATACATCACTTAATACTGATAAACGTGAATTCATGGATACATCACCACTTATAAATAATCTTTGATTCATTGAGACATCACCGTTTTGTATTGTTGATCCGAATACTTGAAGATTTCTATTCAAGGATACATCGCCGCTTACATAGAGACGTTGATTCAATGATACATCACTTAATACGGATAAGCGGGAATTCATGGATACATCACCACCAACAAATAATCGTTGATTCATTGATACATCTCCGTTTTGTATTGTTGTTCCGAATACTTCAAGGTTTCTATTCAATGATACATCACTTAATACAGATAGACGAGAGTTCAATGATACATCTCCACTTACATAGAGACGTTGATTTAATGATACATCACTTAATACTGATAAACGTGAATTCATGGATACATCACCACTTATAAATAATCTTTGATTCATTGAAACATCACCATTTTGTATCGTTGTTCCAAATACTTGAAGGTTTCTATTCAAGGATACGTCACTTAACACTGATAAACGAGAGTTCAATGATACATCTCCACTTACATATAGACGTTGATTCAATGATACATCACTTAATACTGATAAACGGGAATTCATGGATACATCACCACTTACAAATAATCTTTGATTCATTGAAACATCTCCATTTTGTATCGTTGTTCCAAATACTTGTAAGTTTCTATTCAAGGATACATCACTTAGAACTGATAAACGAGAGTTCAATGATACATCTCCACTTACATAGAGACGTTGGTTCAATGATACATCACTTAATACTGATAAACGGGAATTCATGGATACATCGCCACCAACAAATAATCGTTGATTCATTGATACATCTCCATTTTGTATGGATAATCCTTGTACATACATATTTCCATTGAATGATACATCACTACTTGTAAAAAATCTTCCGTTCAATGATAAATCTTCACTAATTATCATATTGTAATTTGTTGTTGAAGTATTTATAATTGTATTTGTTTGGAAATTATTAACACTTAATCTACCTATTATTGCTACATCACCTCCTACAAATAATCGTTGATTCATAGATACATCTCCATTTTGTATTGTTGTTCCAAATACTTGTAAGTTTCTATTCAAGGATACATCACTTAGCACTGATAATCTGGAATTCAATGATACATCGCCGCTTACATAGAGTCGTTGATTCAATGATACATCACTTAATACGGATAAGCGGGAATTCAATGATACATCACCTCCTACAAATAATCGTTGATTCATTGATACATCTCCATTTTGTATGGTTGTTCCGAATACTTGTAAGTTTCTATTCAAGGATACATCACTTAATACGGATAAACGAGAGTTCAATGATACATCTCCACTTACATAGAGACGTTGATTTAATGATACATCACCTCCTACAAATAATCGGGAATTCAATGATACATCACCTCCTACAAATACTCGTTGATTCATTGAGACATCACCATTTTGTATGGTTGTTCCAAATACTTGTAAGTTTCTATTCAAGGATACATCACTTAATACGGATAAACGAGAGTTCAATGATACATCTCCACTTACATAGAGTCGTTGATTCAATGATACATCACTTAATACGGATAAGCGGGAATTCAATGATACATCACCTCCTACAAATAATCGTTGATTCATTGAAACATCACCATTTTGTATGGTTGTTCCGAATACTTGTAAGTTTCTATTCAAGGATACATCACTTAATACGGATAAACGAGAGTTCAATGATACATCTCCACTTACATAGAGACGTTGATTTAATGATACATCACCTCCTACAAATAATCGGGAATTCAATGATACATCACCTCCTACAAATACTCGTTGATTCATTGAGACATCACCATTTTGTATGGTTGTTCCGAATACTTGTAAGTTTCTATTCAAGGATACATCACTTAATACGGATAAACGAGAGTTCAATGATACATCTCCACTTACATAGAGACGTTGATTTAATGATACATCACTTAATACTGATAAACGTGAATTCATGGATACATCACCACTTACAAATAATCTTTGATTCATCGAGACATCACCGTTTTGTATTGTTGATCCAAATACTTGTAAGTTTCTATTCAAGGATACATCACTTAATACGGATAAACGAGAGTTCAATGATACATCTCCACTTACATAGAGACGTTGATTTAATGATACATCACTTAATACTGATAAACGTGAATTCATGGATACATCACCACTTACAAATAATCGCTGATTCATTGATACGTCACCATTTTGTATTGTTGATCCAAATACTTGTAAGTTTCTATTCAAGGATACATCACTTAATACGGATAGACGAGAATTCATGGATACATCTCCAATTTGTATAGATAATCCTTGTGTATACATATTACTATTGAATGCAACATCATTGTTTATATTAAATCTTCCGTTTAATGAAATATCTCCGTCTACTGCTAAACGGCTATTCATATAAACATCACCATTTTGTATTGTTGATCCAAATACTTGAAGATTTCTATTTAATGATACATCACTTAATACGGATAGACGAGAATTCATTGATACATCACCATTTACATAAAGTCTTTGATTTATTATTTCATCACCACCTACAAATAATCTTTGATTCATGGATACATCACCGTTTTGTATGGTTGTACCAATTACTTGGAGATTTCTATTTAATGATACATCATTTAATACTGATAGTCTGGAATTCATGGATACATCACCATTTTGTATGGATAATTCTTGTACATACATATTTCCATTGAATGATACATCACTACTTGTAAATAATTGTCCATTCAATGATAAATCTTCACTAACAATCATATTATAATTTGTTGTTGATGTATTTATAATTGTATTTGTCTGGAAATTATTAACACTTAGTCTACCTATTATAGCTACATCTCCTCCTACAAATAATCGTTGATTCATTGAAACATCACCGTTTTGTATTGTTGATCCTAATATTTGGAGATTTCTATTTAATGATACATCATTTAATACTGATAATCTTGAATTCATTGATACATCGCCACCTACTAATAATTGTTGATTTATAGATACATCATTATTCAATACTGTTCTTCCTAATACTTGGAAGTTTTTATTAAATGATACATCACCATTTACTGATAGACGACGATTCATAGATACATCACCTTTTACGTATAATCTTCTATTGAACTTCAAATCTCCTCCTACAAATAGTCTTGCGTTTAATGATATATCTCCATTTTGTGTTAATGTTCCAATAACTTGTAAATTTTTATTTAAAACAACATTATCAGATATTAATAAACGTGATTTTAAAAATACATCTCCATTTACTGATAGACGGGAATTCATGGATACATCACCTTTTTGTATTGTTGTAGATAATACTTCTAGGTTTCTATTCAATGATACATCGCTTAATGCTAATAAATGAGAACTCATTAAAACATCTCCAGTTACATATATTCGTTGATTAAAAGATACATCATTTAATACTGATAATTGAGAATTCATAACTACATCATCTCCTATGAATAGTCGTTGATTCATCGAAACATCACCGTTTTGTATTGTTGATCCAAATACTTGTAAGTTTTTATTAAATGATACATCGTTTGATATTGATAATCTAGAATTAATTAATACATCACCACTTACATATAGTCTTCGATTTAATGATGCATCTCCTCCTATCAATAATATTTGGTTCATTGAAACATCATTATTGAATATAGAATTACCAAGTACTTGTAATTTTTTATTAATTGAAACATCACCATTTACTGATAAACGATTATTCATAGATACATCACCTTTTACATATAATCTTCGATTGAACTTCAAATCTCCACCGACAAATAGTCTTGAATTTAATGATATATCTCCATTTTGTGTTAATTTACCAAACACTTGTAAATTTTTATTTAAAACAACATTATCAGATATTGATAAACGTGAATTCAAAAATACATCTCCACTAGCATAAAGTCTTAGATTCAATGACAAATCTCCGGCTATCAATGTCTTTTGGTTCATATAAACATCATTATTGAATGTAGAATTACCCAATACTTGGAAATTTCTATTCATTGAAACATCACCATTTACTGATAGACGACAATTCATAGATACATCACCTTTTACGTATAATCTTCGATTGAATTTCAAATCTCCTTCTACAAATAATCTTGATTTTAATAAAGCATCATCTTTTACATTTAATTTTTTATCAAATTTTAAATCGCCTCCTATGAATACTCTTGAATTAATTGATACATCACTATTAAATAATGCTTTTCCTAATACTTGGAAATTTCGATTTAAAGATACATCGCCGTTTACTGATAGACCTGTATTCATGGATACATCTCCATTTTGTATAGTTGATCCAAATACATGTAAATTCTTATTTAAAAATGAATCGTTTTGTACTGATAAACGTGAATTCATAGATACATCACTATTTAAAATGGATGATCCTAACACTTGTAATTTTTCATTCAAAGAAACATCACCATTTACTGATAGAGTTGAATTGATAACTACATCGTTATTTAATATAGAATTACCCAATACTTGGAGATTTCTATTTAATGAAACGTCACCGTTTACTGATAGACCTGTATTCATGGATACATCTCCATCTTGTATAGTATTACCATATACGTTAACATCATTTAAATAAGAATTACCATTAACTATTAATACGTCATTAGCGGTTACGCCGCCTTCAATATACAATCTTTCATTAAATGAAACATCATTATTAACAAATAATTTTGTATCCAATGTTAAAGTATTCAATGATAAATCTGTTTTATAAACTGAATCCAATTTTGAATTAACAAAAGACGTTGTAGCTATTTTATTAGAATTATCACTTAAATCTGGACTATTTACAAAAACATCTCCATTTACAAATAATCGTGAATTCATTAGTACATCACCCTTCAAATTAGTCAATCCATTTACATATAAATTTCTATTCATTGATACATCATTTTTTACAAATAATCTAGAATTGATTGATACATCATCAATCACTCTCAATATATTACGTATGTTTGTATTTCCATCTACTAATAAATTACCTGCTATATCCATTGTGTATAAATATCCATCTTCATCATATGAAACATTACGTTGATCGGCTTTTCCAACTGCTACAGTTCCTGCATATGTCATCATTACTGTTCCTAAACCATATCCTAATGTTTCACTTGTAATAACATCTTCTAATACTAAATCACCATATGTTCCATCGTACGAAAGAGCACCAAAATCTACATATTTACCGCTTGCATCTGTTCCTGAAAAGTAAACAGTTCCTTGTGATGCAGTTAGTTTAACACAATATATCTCACCGAAACGATTATTTGGTCCGCCAATATTTGATGGAGAAGATGTAAAATTAATATTTCCATACAATGTTGGAAAATATAAATCTACATTGTTATTAATAGTTACTTTTGAATTATCATAATCTATATCTGTAACTTCTGTATTATTAGGTATTCCAATACCACTAACATTTGACCCTACGTAAATACCATTAACACTGCTTACAACTATTATATTTGAGGAATCTGTTAATAAACATTCTACATTTTTAGAACTAGTACCTAATAATTGAAAACTTATTGTTTGTGTAAGTTTTTCTAAATAAAGATTTGCATTTTTACTTATAGTTATAATTGATTCATCACGATCAATATCAATAACACTTGTTCCACCTGGAATGCCAACTCCTGATACGGTTGATCCAATAATAATACCACTTGTATCAGTTAGAGTTATAGTATTTTCACCATCAATAATAATACCAGATTTTGAATATACTGTAGTAGGGGATGGTAATATATCTCCATATACTGTCAATTTACTATTCAATGAAACATCTCCTTTTGTATTCAAATATCCGTTTATTGTTGTATTACCAATTATATTAGTATTATTAACAATAAGGTTACCATTAATAGTTTCATCACCTTTTACATATAAATTATTATTAAGCGAAACATCATTCAATACATATAGATTATTATTTATTGATATGTCATTACCTACAAATATACTTCTACGGAAAAAAGAATTATTATTTATAAATAATCTATCTCTGATTCTAACATCACTATAAAAATTAGCTAATCCATTAACCGATAAAACATTTATCAATGCATTACTTAAACTTGCATAATTGACTTGTAATTTACCATTATTATTAAAAGATAAATCACCATTTATAAATGTTCTTCCATTCAAGGATATTGGTCCATTTATATATGTTTTACCATTTAAAGATAAATCTCCTTTTATTAAAACACTTTTATCTAAATATATGTTACCCAATACGCTAATATTTTTATTAAATGATACATCAGTTGAAAATGAAATATTCTGTCCAGTAACTGATGGTAAAATATATGTAGTATTTACGTTACTACTACTTACTGACCGAATATTTGGTATTGGTCCAGAATTTGAATATGTAGACATTTTTTGGTGTATATATATAATTACTAATAATTATATATTACTAAATAATCATTATTTTTGAAATTACATCTTTATGCATATTATATAAATAAACTAAAAATTTATATCTAATAATATTCTTCCCCAATTACCCGGATAATAACAAATATATAGATAGTAATTACCATCATCACTACCAAAAGCAACATCTCCTTTAGAACCAAATTCAATACTGCTTGTTGTTATATTATTGATTTCATTTGTTGATAAACTACCAGGTGGTCCTTGAGGACCTTCTGGACCTTCCTCGCCTGGTGGTCCAGGAAGTGTTTGATTAACTAATGCTAATAATTCATTATATGATCCTTCACTAATTATAGTGCTTCCTAATATTATATTTCCTCTAATATTTACATTTCCATTGACTGTAGCATTACCTACTAAATTAAATGTACCAGTTACATATAAATTTTGAATAGGAGTTTTTGTACTCATCGTTATATATATAAAATATATAAATATTATGAATTAGTATTAATATTAAATTTTGGATTATTATTCAAATCAATATTAAATAAATATAAATATATTTGATTTATTGATTGCTTTATTGAATTCAATTTAATTTCATTATTATTAGGATTGAAATCTTCATTTCTCTTTATATCTAAATTAAAAAAATAGAAATATATATAATTTATTTTATTTTCTAAATAATTATAATCAATACTATATTCTGGTTCGTTTTCTAAATTTGTATTAAATAAATATTTGTATAATCTGGTTATTTGTAATCTATATAAATACAGTAATTCAATATTTGGATCGTATTCTGGAAATACATCTATATCTACTTGAAATAAATACTGATATAAATCTTTCATTCTTTTATTTAATTTTATTACTTCTGGATTAAAACCTAACAAACACACAGAATAAAATAAATTATCATTGAAATTTCCATTTAAACAATCTATATTATTTATTGTTATTTCACCCGATATTTGATCATAATTAACTATATTTCCTTCAAAATAATTTACATCACTATATACACTTACTGATTGATTAACTAAAAAATTTCTTAAATACGCTTCTATTGTAAATGTTACTGAACCATTTTTAACTGGTGTTATAAAATATTTTTTAATTGTTTTTGCTATTGTATTATAACGATATTTCTCAATATTATACACAACCCGTGTTGATATTTCATTACAATTAAAATTATTTGAGTTACATGGTCTTGTATATGCATTTTTCATTTTAATACAATTTGTATAATCACCTGATGCCATTTTTTTACTCTATAATAGAAAGCCCGAAAAGAAAATATTTGAAAAATAAATTATATTTGGCATCGTGTTTATAATACATATTATTTGTCTTATCATATTATAATGGAAAACTTAGATTTAGATATAAACAATTATTCATTAAAAGATCTTGAACGATTTTTTAAATTAAAATCTACTTATAATTCTAATGATGTTGAATTAAAAGAATATCAAATAAGAGAACAATTATTAAAAAGCGGACATATAGATAAACGTTTGAAACGAGATTTTATTGCTTTTTTGACAAATGCTAAAAATTTGATAATAATTGCTAAATGTAAACCAACTGAAAAACCTCCTACTATTATTCCAAAAAATTATCAATTAGATACATTAAATACGCCATTATCTAAAATACCAATTACACGAGAAACTGAATTAGTACAACGCCCTGAAACACAATATATTTATACTAACAATAGTGATTATTTCCCGGGTGTTATTAATCCTTTGAATAAACGTATAATTACAAAATGTTTGAATATAGATACAAAGTTTAGAGATACGCTTACTACAACACAAAGTTCTGATTTTACAATTCAATTAACTACTAAATTGAATAAAGTGGTTTCGATGGAATTATCTGCGATAGAGCTACCGTTTACTTTTTATAATATCTCTAATCATAATGGTAATAATTTTTTATATATAAAAGTAATCTGTGATCCAAATGCTATTTTGAATAATAATTATGGTGAAAAAAATATTATTCATGAAGAAAAAGTTTTTATAATTCCTGATGGTAATTATAATGCAAACAACTTAATAAATAAATTAAATTCTATTATATCACCTAAAGATGAATTAGGTTCTCTTTTAGAACCTAACAGTATTTTTTCACATATACATTTCAAATTAGATATTACTGAAAATGGTTCAGGTAGTGGTAAAGTTATTGTAGAGCCATTTGGTGAAAAGGGTGATATTATAAAAAGTATAAATTTTGATTTTACAAAAAATATTAATGGTATTTCCGATTCTACTAATATTGCTACTAGAATTGGATGGACATTAGGTTTCAACCGAGCATATTATGATAATGATTTTTATTATATTGGAGAAAGCGTAATTGATTGTAATACTAATAGATACATTTATTTATCGATTGACGATTATAATAAAAATTCTAATAACTCATTTATAAGTGTTTTCAATCAATCTATATTAAATGATGATATTATAGCGCGTATTTCTATAGAAGGTTCTCTTGGCCTTATTAAAGATAACAAAATTATTTTTATAACTGAGCCTAGACAATATTTCGGACCAGTTGATATTCAACGATTACGTATTCGTCTATTTGACGAATACGGACGTATATTACAAATGAATGGTGCTAACTATTCGTTTTGTTTGAAATTGAATCTTTTGTATGATTTATAATATCAATTTTATATATCGATATTATAAATATGCCTTATAAAACAATCAAAGTAAAAGGTAAATATAATTGTTATCGTGTTATAAACACTCAAACTAAAAGGGCATTTTCTAAATGCTCTACACGTAAAAATGCAAATAGACAAATGAAACTATTACGGGCTTTACAATTCAACAAGAATTTTGTTCTTTATTCTAAACAAAATAAAACTAGAAAAAACAAAAAGAATTGATAAATTCATTATTTACTTATTTGTCCACTTATGTACACTGATTTAGCTATATTTTTGATTACTTTCTTTTCTGTTTTTTCTATATCTTCATCTGCACCATACACACCTCTCATCATTTTCAAACAATCTTCATAATTAGGTGACTCAACGTTGTTGAATCCATCGGGATTATCTCTTATATATTGTGATAGTTTATGTATTTTTTTGTTTGATATTTTACTAAAAGCATTTTTCATATGCTTTGAATCCGCACCAGATTCTTTAATCCAACCACTTTGATCTTTTATATGTAGTGTCTCACGTTTAGTATCCGTACAATGTACAGGCCGTTCTGTTATGTCACAATTCTGTAAACCTCTTTGAAATATATTTGTCATTGCTTCTACTAATCCATGTTCTTTTGCACAAAAAAGATCAGCATCTTCTATTTTTAGTGAATTAATAAAATCATTCAATGTCAATGCGTTTTTACATTCCTCATTCAAAAATACATTGAAATTGATTGTTTTATTTTCAACTCTTTCTATGTTGTTTGTTATTGTTGTATTTGTCGCGGTTGATGTTTGTTTTAACTGTTTGTTCTCTTCTAATAATTGTTGATTTTGTTTCATCAAAAATGTACACATTTCTTTACTATGTTCTAATAATGAATTATTTTGTTGTAATAATTCGTTATGCTGATTCAATATTATAGTAGTTATTTGTGTTTCTTCATTAATAATTGATGGTTGTGTTGTTATCATATCCGGTTTCACTAATATAGCATTCGAAATTGCTATTTTAGGTCTGCCATTTGTAGGTAATTTACCTGTCTCCCATACATTTTCTAACTGTTTATATTCTTCTATTGATATTTCATCATTTATATCAATAAAAACAACGTTGTTATCAAAATATTTTTGTTTTATTTTATTAGGTGTTCTCGGATTGATAAAACAAATACTTCCTTTTATTATATCACCATCAATACCAAAAATATGATATTTACAATCGATATTTTTTAATTTGATAATAACATTGTCACTATATTCAGTCTCATATTGAAATTTACGTATTCTTTTATGTTCCATTATATTATATCATATATATTTTATTTATATTATTTTAACGTAAAAATAATTAATGCACAGACTTTTCCTAAAGTGCACATACTTAATTTGTGCAGTTGTGCAGTTTTTAAATCAACATTTTCTAGTTATTAAAATTATTTGTTATGTATTATGGTCTCGATAAAATACAATTTCAAAAATTAAATAGTTTTTGATAATTATACAAACTATGTGCATTTTGAAAAACCCTGTGCCAAAATTTATGGTAAGAAATTATGCAGCCAGTTTTTTATGATTTTTTTCAGTTTTACTGCATGTCAGTAACAACACACTTTTTGAAAATTCTTTCTCGCAGTTTTGAAAAATGGACAACCAGAACCTTGTCCATTTTCTAAAATTTCTGGACTTTATTTTTATGTTTGAGAGAATTTATTATTTTATATAATATATTTAAATAAATGGATTTTTCTGAACAAAATTTTATAATATTATTAGAAGAAAATAAAAGATTGAAAAATGAAAATAACGAATTAAAAGACAAATTAAATAGGGAAGCACATTATTATTTAGATAAAACGAATGAAATAATTAGAAATGAGATATCCGAGCATATTAGAAAACACTTGATTTTTGATTTAGATGAAATAAATGAAATGATTAGAGATGAAATATCACAGAATATAAACCTACAAACTCTTACAGATTCAAATGAAGAAACTGACATAAAAAATAATATAAAACAAAATATATCTAATTATAATTTAAATAAAAATATGTTGTTTGATATAAAATTTGCTAATCAAGATAAAAATATAAAAAAAGAAAATATAAAAAAAGAAAATATAAAAAAAGATATCATTAATAAAAGTGATAATAACAAAAATGATAATAACAAAAATGATAATAAAAAAAGTGATAATATTAAACCAATTTGTGATTTAAAACAAATTAATGACATAATAAAAGAAGAAAAAATGGATATATGCGTTATAACTCATGGAGGTTGTTGTTCTAATCAATTAGTAGATATATTAACAGAAAATGGTTATAATATAAGAACGCCCATTTGGGAAGATATCTTATGTCACTGTCCTGATTATATTGATATTGATATACCAATTATATATATGTATGGTAATCCAATGACATCTTTTTTATCTGTTAAAAATCGTGGTAATGGCCATTGGATTATTAATCAACAAAAATTAAGTAATAATGAAAATACAAAACTATCTGATGAAAATTTATTAAGATTGATGTTAAAGCAGATCAATACATGGATTAATATAAATAAACCGAATGTTTTGATATTAAAAAGTTCTGAAATATTCGAAGAATCGATCTTAGATAAATTACAAACATTTTTAAAAAAAGAGTTACATTCTTTTCCTATAAAATATATTAAACCACAAACAACTTTAGAAAATCTTGATAGAGATATTTTAATGTTATTTCAAAAATATAAAAAAAATATAAACACTATAATAAAAAAATACTTATACGATTTATAACTTGAATATACGAAACCATATAAAGTTTTATTATTATATTTGGTAACATATTTTATAAAATGGATGCGTTAAGTGACGAACAACGGCATATATTATTTCAAATTAAAAAAGGTTATAATGTTGTTGTAAATGCAGTTGCTGGAACAGGAAAAACTACACTCATTTTGTCGATTCCGATGGTCTCACCAAGGAAAAAAATATTACAAATGACATATAATAAATCATTAAAACATGAAGTTCGTGAGAAAATCGAGAACTTGAAAGTAAAAAACATAACAGTACATACATATCATAGCTTGGCTAAGAAATATTACTCTGATGATGCTCATGTAGATGCCGGAATAAAACGTATAATTACAAATGATATCCCACCAAAAATACCATTACCAAAAATAGATATTTTGATATTAGATGAGAAACAGGATATGACATTTTTATATTTTTGTTTTATGATAAAATTTGCACGAGATCTTGGGTCTAAAATACAGTTGATGTGTTTGGGTGATAGTATGCAAGGATTATATGATTTTAAGGGTTCAGATATTCGTTTTTTAACATCCGCTGAATCAATATGGAAAAATCATCCGAATTTGAGAACTAAGAAATTCGCAAAATGTACAATGAAAACATCGTATAGAATAACCAATCAGATGTGTTCGTTTATTAATAATGTATTGATAGGCGAAGAACGAATGAAGGCATGTCGAGATGGAGCGAAAGTACTATATATACGTAATTCTATGTATAATATACAAATTGTGGTTTGTGCAGAAATAATGAAATTACTAGATAGTGGTGTAAAACCGAGTGAAATATTTATATTAGGACCATCAGTGAAGGGGCAATATAGTAACATACGTAAATTGGAGAATATGTTGGTAGAAAAAAATATACCATGTCATGTACCAATGTTAGAAAATACGAATATAGATGAACGTGTTATTGAAGGAAAGATTGTTTTTTCGACTTTTCATTGTGTAAAAGGAAGACAGCGACCCTATGTATTTGTGGTAGGTTTCGATAATTCATATTTTATTTATTATGCAAAAAATTTACCAAGAGATATTTGTCCACCTACAATTTATGTAGGGTGTACTCGAGCTACAAAAAGATTATATTTATTAGAAAGCGATACCAAACCGAATGATCGTCCATTGGAGTTTTTACATATGAATCATGTAGAAATGAAACAACAAGAATATATAGAATTTCGAGGTATACATCAAAATATATTCAAAGAAACCGAGGAAACCAACACGAAACTAGTTACTAATTTAGTACCGACAGAAATGATTAAATTTATTCCTGAATCTATTTTAGACGATATTTCAGTAGTATTAGATAAAATATTTATTAGAGAACCTTTGATGAAATATGAATTGAATATACCAAGTATAATAGAAACAAAAAGTGGATTTTATGAAGAAGTTAGTGATCTTAATGGAATAGCAATACCAGCAATGTATTATGATTTTCTATTGAAAACATGGACAAATAATGATTCAAGTATAATGGTTGATATTATAAATATGAATATCGAGAACATTGGAGAAATAAAGAACGAATTTCTAAAAAATACCATAGAAAATTTACCGAAAAATATAGAAACTATATCAGATTATTTATATTTTTCTAATATTTGTTTGGCTATACAAGAGTCACTTTATTTCAAATTGAAACAAATCGAACCAGATGAATATAATTGGTTAAGTGAAGATACAGTGATGGCGTGTAAAAATCGCCTTAAAAATACGGTAGGTAAAGATTGTCAGAATGAAATGCCCAAAATAGAAGAATATATAATATATGGTTCAATGGATGAACAGCATGTTCAAATAGATCATTTATTAAGTCCATTGTTTGATGGTCGTAAATTTCGTTTTACTGCACGTGTAGATATAATAACAGAGAACATTTTATGGGAATTGAAATGTACAAGCGAAATTTCAATCGATCATAAACTACAATTAGTAATATATGCATGGTTATGGAATATGCGTGTAAATCCAGATGGATTTCAAAATACGGATGAAAAGATATTCAAAATCTATAATATTAAAACAAATGAATTAATGACTTTGAATGCAACAATAGAGGAATTAAATTTTATTGTGGTTTCTATCTTGAAAGGTAGGTTTACGAAAACAAAAGAAAAAACATTAGAAGAATTTATTTATGATTGTGAGAACGCTATTGCGAATTTATAATAAATATATAAAATCTATTATAAATTTTGGATTTTTATTGTCTAATAAAACGTCTTACACATTCCCAAATTTTTGCAGATTCATCCATACTATAAGCACCTCGTCTTTGTGCCATATTTAAAAATGCAACCATAAGGTTTAATGCAACGTTATCACTACTAACTTCAACATCAACAAAACGAATTTGTTGCTCGGTTGGTTGCTCGGTGGATTGTTCAACAGATTGCTCAGTTGGTTGCTCGACTGGTTCTTCAGTAAGTGTAATGTTATTTTCCATTATAAAAAATGAATATATTTTTTCTAAATATGTCTAAACGCATTTTTTATGAAAGAAACAAAAAGGATAATTTTTATATAGTTTCCTTTTACAAAAATCACCATTTTTTAAAATGGATCCACAAACATATTCATAACAACAGTTACTTAGTTTTTTTTTATTAGCATTCCAATGCTTAATAGAATCATCAAAATCAATATTTACGTCTAGTTCTATCAGTTTGGTTTGGCTACGTGTTTGCATTTTTTATTATAAAACAACTAAATATAATTACAATATTCAATTTTTTATTATTTTTTTGAGAACTTTCCTACAACGATGTGATTTTTTATGTCTACGAGTACCATTACGACATCTTTTACGCTTTATTTGAGTAGTATTTTTCATATTGATAATTTTATTAGTATTTAAAGTAGCTTCAATAGGTAAAATTTTGTTATCCATATATATTATTTTGATTTTAAAATGTTCTCAATATATTTCCATAAAATAGAAAAAAATTTATCATAAGTCAAATTAGAAACGATTCCATTTTTCATTGTAACAGAACATCCACCAGTTTCTAAACAAGAAATATCAAATTTATTGATATTATTTGAGAACGAATAAAACAAAATTCGTTCCGTGTTCTCAATATTTTCATTTTTCACATGTAAATGTAATGAAATATTTGATATATTGACACCAAGTTCTCTACATTTTTGAATAATATATATAAAATCATCACTCTTAAGAGTACCCATTGTATCAGATAAACAAAGTTCATCAAATGTATAATTATTATTATAATACTGAATTTCATTTACAACGGTATCATTATCTATTTTACCAATAAATGGACATTCATTTATACATGAAATATAGAGCTTAGTATGAAACATTCGAGAACCAGGTTCTCTAATAATCATTTCAAATATCCTGGTAAATTCTTCTTTTGTATCTTTCAATGATTTTTTATTGTTATTTATTTGAAATTCATTTGAAATAGAAGTAATAAAAGAAAAATTTTGTATATCATTATCGAATGCAGTTATTAGTTTGGTAATAGAAGGAATAAGCATATATAGTTTGGGTAATTTTATAGTATTTTTTTGAGAACAAATACTATTATATTTAATATACTTAAATTTAGTATTATTGATATATTTAAAAAGATCAATAGAATCACTCATAATAGGTAATACCTTGGCGGATGCAATAGATCCAATTTCGATTCTATTAGATAAATTTGATTCAAAAATATTATCAAATATGGTTTTTTTGATATGTAAAGGAAAGTTCTCTATTTTTGCATTTTGAATACCATCACGAAGAGAAACATCGAATAACATAGGATTGATTTTATTATATATATTGGACCTTCTTTTAGATTTCATGATTTTATTTTTAATAATTTGAGAACTTTTGAACATACTTCTTGTAATATTATGTTATATTTATAAGTAATTTTATAAATATAAAAATTATTTTCTTTCTAATATAGTAAGGCCATTATTATTCATATATCTTTTACAAAGAGACCATTCTGGGTTGCCATCTAAAAATTCTTCAACTGCTGGCCATAAACCTTTGAGAAGTTCTTCTTGAGGAATATTAGTGATTTTACTCATACGTTGAGCTTCATTGATATGCCATTCTTGGTTAGGAAACATTCTAATAATTTCACCATGAATTTCATCAACAGTAGTATCATGCATGATAATATATTTATTAGTTATTTTACTAAATTTATCAAGTTCTCTTTTTAACTGACCATAAACATGAAAAGTATCAATAAAAGTTAAATCATAGTTTTCGTTGATATCCATTTCTAGATCACTGATCCACTGATAGTTCAAATCTACTTCAAGATCATTCGAAATTTCAATAATATCAGAAATATTACAAGGATCAATATCATTTAATAATAGTTTTTTTTTGTCATTATTATTAAGAAGTAACCCATATAATATAGCATATGTAGAAATGACACCTCTTACACCTAATTCAATAGCACTTTGACACTTTGATGAATAATAAAACAATGTAGGTAAATGTTCATTAATATCTGAAGGAGTGGTACAAAGTTCTCTATATTTGTTTTCTAATTTAACAAAACTCATTTATATAAGATTCTAAATATTTAAATCATAACAATAATACGAGTACTAAATAACAAAAACTATATGAAACCCATTATGATCTCTTATAGACCCATTATTATCAATAATATAATTGTTTGGAAAAATAGGATTATTATTTTGATCTAAACCAATGGTTTGAAAAACCATCGGATTACCATCAACATCATATCTGAGATATTTATATTCGACTGGTTTTCTTAGTGTATCAATAATCATATTATTAGGATCTCTAGTGAACCCATTAGGTAAAATAATATTACCACTCAGGTCTATAGTAAGATTTTTAAATTTTATTATATTACCTGATAAATCGTAACCGATTTTGAAACAATCAGAAACTGGTTTTTTAATAGGAGGAAAGGTAGAAAGACCTAATTTTTGAGAAATAATGTTTATTAAATAACTATCATCATAACCCCAATTATAGTATTCACAACCAGCAATCTCGATGGTTCTCGTATCAAGTAGATTATTATCAGAATCGAACAAGTTACAAAGAAACACTATTTTAATATATGCTTCGAAATCAGTAATAGTATAATCAAAACTCGTAATATATTTTGGTGGTAAAACAATAGGTGAGGGCGCAACAGTAATAGGTATCTTTGAAGAGCTCATAATTTATATAATATATTAGTGTTTTAATAATGCTAAATAAACTAGCTGTATTATGCTTTGTAAAATACAATTCATAATACAAATAATAGAACCTTATTTTACAAAATTGCGTTTTCTATAGTGAAAAATTGAATCGTTTTTTATAATAGAAAAGAATAGTATTTTTATAATTGTTCAATGGCAAGTCAAATACTTATACCAAGTTCACCAAAAGTCGATCTAAAATTTATATTAGAGAATGTACCGCAAGGTTGTTATAACCATATATTATCAATGATACCAGTAGATGATAGGTTATTTTGTATTATGGCAAAGTATAATTTTGTATATATAAACAATAAATTAGATAGTTTCGAAAAATCAATGAAAACATTAGAAATATTATATAGTTGTGCAGATAAATTAAAAAATATTTATTTATTAGGAGGATATTTATTATATGGTAATTTCGGTGGTAGTATCAATAAAGATACAATAAAAAATATGAGTAAATTTCCAAAAGAGAGTATAGAATATAAAAAAAGACATATGGAGTATTATATAAATAATTCAAAAGAGATTATAATAGAATCAATACGTTATTATATTAGATTGAAAACCCGTATAGATATAAAACAAAAACAAGAGTTCGCATCGCTTATTTTGAATACATTTATGAGGATTATATTTTTATAAAAAATATTAATGTATAAAAATTTACATGTTTTTTCATTTATACCGTCCATTACATATAATTATCTAATTCTTCAATAGTTATTCCCATATCTAATAATTTTATTATTCTGGAAGGATGCATAGTAGTTTGTATTAATTCTTCTTTATAAATAAGACATCTAGCTTTAATAGCTTCATAGTCTATTATATCAAAAATAGATGGATTTTTTGATAATCTATCCCAATCAATTTTATGTTGATTTTTTTCTAATAATTCTATAGCATTTGGATTTTCAGATAACCTATTCCAGTTAATCTTATGTTGATTTTTTTTTAGTAAATGCATAGCATTAGGATTTTCTGATAAAGAATCCCAGTCAATCATATGTTGATTTGATTCTAATATCGAAATAGCATTTGGATTTTTTGATAATTCAGGCCAACAATGAATATCTAATTTATGAGGATTTTTCTTTAATATCGAAATAGCATTTGAATTTTTTGATAAAATCCTCCAACAAATTTTATCCTGATTTTTTTCTAATAAATGTATAGCATTTAGATTTTCAGATAACCAATTCCAGTGAATTTTATCTTGATTTACTAATTCTAATATCGAAATAGCATTAGGATTTGTAAATAAATGACACTTACATGTTACATCTAATTTTTTATAATTTTTTTTCAATAAAGGAATGGCGTTTGGATTTACAGATAAAGAAGGAAAATTAATTTTATCTTGATTTACTTCTAATATCGAAATTGCATTTGGATTTTTGGATAATTCACGCCAACAATTATTGTCTAATTTATCCAAAATTTTTTCTATTATCGAAATAGCATTTGGATTTGATGATAAATTATGCAAACATTCTTGATCTAATTTATCTAAATTTTTTTCTAATATATGAACAGCATTTGGATTTTCAGCTAAAAATCTCAAATTCAGTTTTTGAATAGGTATCCAATCTTTTAATGTGTACACTTTGAATAATGTATTATATTATTTTTAAATGTGTAAAATAAAATATATAAATTATATACAATTATCTAATTCACAAACCGGTATACGTTAAGGCTGTATACATGGTTTTAATTTATAGAAGTGATATAAACTTTCAGGATTATTCATTTTTATTGATTTATATTATTATTATTGAAATGATAATAAAAAAACATGTAAATATCTCATTTTTTATGATTTGATTTCATATATAAATTTTGAGTTGATACCAATCAGGTTTGTTTCTTTTTTTCCAAGAGGCAATTTTTTGTTTTTCTGGTGTTTGATAATATTTACGATAAGATTCAATTGGGTCATTACTTTTACATTCGATGGGCATAGCAAGAGCAAATGGTAAAAGTCCAACATGTTGAAATTTATCCGCAGTTGGTGCAAACGCTCTCAAATGTTTTGCAACAATATATGATTTATGTATTTTATCAGGTGGATGGTCGTATCGATATTTCCATTCTTCATGCATAGCATCTACTAAATCTAGTGTCCAAATATAATTTTCCAAAGATGACCGAATCCAAATTGTAGTAGGGTGATTGATGTGACATATTTTGTATAGTTTTATTACATTTTTTATTTCATTATCGGGGTCTACAATTTGCATGGCAGTGCATAACATTTGAACAGCTTCTAACAAAATCTTAGAGACATGTTTATCAAACATGGATTCAGCACACTCTTTGAATGATAGAGAAAGAATAAATAAGTTCATTTCATACAAATATTGTTTTTTTTGATCATTATATTTTCAAATTATAATGATCAATTTTTTATACTTTGAAATAGATAAAATATAACATAAATATATAATAATGTTTTCATTTAAAAATAGTAGAAAAAAAAGTACAACTTTAAGAAAAAGTGCTAATAAAAAAAGTACAACTCCAAGAAATAGTGCTAATAAAAAAAATACAACTCCAAAAAATAGCATTAAAACAGAGAATGATAAAAATAAACTAATAAATATATTAGATGAATTTATAGTTATAAAAGAATTATCAAATAGTGAAGCAGAATTATATTTCGAAGAAATTATAAACAGTAAAAAGTATAAATTATCTTTTGAAGAAATTTCTAAGAATTTTTCAAAATATTTGCAAGAATTAAATACTAAAAAAGTTACTATAAAAAATAAATATATAGATGATATTAATGTGATATTGAAAGAATTTCAAAATGAAAAAGAAAACAAACATGATAAAAATATAAATTTATTTATTGAGTTTTTTAATGATAACATAAAATCACAAAATGGTGGAGCATCATCTAATTCAAATTTATCAAATATTTATAGATATTTACTATCCTTTTTCCAAGCAGAAACACCAGAAGAAACAAGAGAAGAAACACCAGAAGAAGAAGATATCAATTATTATATTAGTCAATTCAAAAAAGAACTAATGTATTTTTATTATCCATTATTAGTATTATTATTATTGACTCCTGATAATATAATAGATTTTTCCGGTAAAATAACATTATCTGGAAAATTGTTTTTTTATTTATATCGTAAATATACAATAAATATATTACGTATACAAGGAATAGGAAGACGCGGCAGTAGATACCGACCACATACAATTCGGTACCACTAAATAAATCAAAGTTTCAAACTAAGAACACTTTTGTATTTATCATTCATCAATTGTAACAATGTTTCCGACTTCAAAACCTTATCATTTTTCAAAATTTCAGCACCTTCCATAATAAGATCTTTTGAGTTACGTATAATAAATTCGGAGTATCCATAAGCATCACTAATCAGTGTGGATACTTCGGTATCAATCATCTCTTTGTATTTCTCACTCATACTAGGATAAATGAGTTTTTTACCCATACCATAATAACACACCATATGTTGTGATAACTTAAGAGCTTCTTCAAAATCATTGATAGCACCTGTGCTAACAGAAACACCATAAACTACTTCTTCGGCAATTCTACCAGCTAATAAAATCATCAAATGTTCGAAAAGAGCTTCACGAGTGAGAATATTATTATTCGAGTTCTCAAAAATAGTATAAGCAGGGTTTTTCGGTGATGACAAATTAATAACCACTTTTGTCATTTTGGCATGATGTTTGGATAATAATCCGACAACGGCATGTCCTAGTTCATGGATAGCAATTTGATCGATGAGTGCAGTAGTATATTGATGTTCATTAGGCTGCCATCCAACCATCATTTTATTAAGAATTTCTTCCAGATCTTCAATGGAATATTTCTTTTTATCATTTCTAAGGGCATTTAACATAGCCTCGTTTACGAGGTTCTCAATTTGAGCACCAGAAAGTCCATTGGTAAGTTCAATAATATCATCGAAAACAACACTACTATCAGCGGGCTTACCACGAGAATGGATATTTAAAATGGCATGTCTAGTGTTTTTATCAGGATTACCAATAAAAATACGTTTATCGATTCTACCAGGGCGGATAAGAGCAGAATCTAATAAGTCCGCACGATTTGTAGCACCGATTACAAAGACACCCGATGTGTTTTTGAAGCCATCCAAAGCAACTAACAATTCATTGAGAGTGCTATCACGTTCATTTCCAGAAGTATCCCCATCACTAGAACGTTGACGTCCTAATGCATCGATTTCATCAATGAAAACAATGCATGGGATATTTTCTTTAGCTAATTTGAAAAGTTCTCGAATGCGACTAGATCCAACACCAACATATTTTTCTTGAAATTCCGATCCGGAAACAGCGATGAAACTACAGTTGGCTTCACCAGCAAGGGCTTTCGCGATAAGAGTCTTACCATTACCAGGTGGACCTTCTAAAATGAGACCTTTTGGAACACGAACATTATAAGGTGCATATTTTGTATAATTGGAAAGGATATCAACACATTGATATAATTCATTTTTGATGTTATCATAGCCACCAACATCATTGAAATTGATATCATTATCGGTGATTACTTCAAAGTTCTTGGATCTTTTTTTTGCTGATGATCTTTGATTATATGGATTACCATAAAAACGAGGGTCTCTAGGTTCTTCGTCGTCACCTTCACCTTCACCTTCACCTTCACCTTCATTTTGACTGTTTTCAAAATTTTGCTGGAATTGATTTGATAACCTCAAAATAGCTTCTTTGTTCATAATAATTCGAATGTTACCAGGTAATGGTATATTATGTTTTTTGTTTTGATTTTCATTATTGGTAGAATTAAAATTATTTTTGATAAAATTATCAATAAATTCATCGTTATTGATTTCATTATCATCGTTTCTTTTGATGTTCTCATATATAGATGAATTTTTATCATTGTTTAAATTATTCAAATACCATTGCCTATTGTATTTTGAAATAGGATATCTACGAAGATGATTTATATTATCATCGATTCTTTTGATGTTCTCATACTTAGATGAATTTTTATTGTTGTTCAAATTATTCAAATACCATTGTCTATCGTATTTGGATATTGGATATCTACGAAGATGATTTATATTATCACCAGGTCTTGAAAAAGTAACTGGAGATACAGGAGGCACTAATGAAAACACATTGAAAACCTGACTACCAAAAAGAATGAATAATATATTGAAAATAGATTTCATTATATTATAATAGAAATAAAAAGTCTATATTGTTTTTATGATTGATTTATTATATAGGTCGATAGCATGTTCTCGATTATCATATCTAATAACATTTGACCATTTATCATCTTGATTATTTTTATAATTTGAAAAGAACCAATGTATTTTATCAAGAATAGATTCATCTAAATCGGTTATATTTTGTATTTTTGTATAATCATCTTCTAAAACACAAAGAATCTTTTCATCCATGCCTTTCTCATCTTCCATAACGAGAACCCCGATGATAAAAACATGATAAAAACAATCATTCAACAAATGTTTATCAGTAATAATAAGAATATCAAGATCATCACCATCCATAGCCAAAGTATTTGGAATAAATCCATATGCATATGGATATCGGTAGGGTTCTGGTAAAATTCGATCAACAATTAGATCTTTTAGTTTTTTATCAAATTCATATTTGATGTTACTATCCTTTTCTATTTCAATATAGACTCTGATTTTATCAGACATAAATAAAATACATAAACAAAAAATTAATAGATTTTTGTACGATATTATTTAACACTGAATATTGAAAGAGGATAATTTGTTTTTAAGACTAGAAGTAAATCCCTTAAGAGTAGAAGCAGTATTTTTTAGTTCTCTACTAGCAGATAGGATACTTTGAATATCGACATCGTTAGACATAGCAATACTGACACCTTGTTCACAAAGGATATTCCAACTATTGATAGTATCAACTGATTTTGAAATGATATTTTGTTCTTGTACGGATAATGCAGCATTCGAAAGGTTAGGATTACTCTCAGGTGAAACAAAATAGCCTATATATTGCATAGCACAATTAACTTCATCCATAACATCATTAATAATAATAGATGCTTCATGTGACGATTTAGGTATTTGAATAGTACTAGTAGCTAATACAATTTCTTTAAATTCACCAAAAACATTGGATAAATTAACAATTTTAGCCAATGCACTCGCAATGGCTTTTAAAAAAGAAACATCATTGATAATATTAACATTCTGTAATTTAATAATAAAACCATTGAAAAGTTTACTTAAATCATCAGCAGCTTGAGCGAATTCATTAAATCCATCGATATTCACATTTAGTTCCATTTGTTTAGTTTCATTAGCAATACGCGCAGCGGCTTGGAATAATTGTGTATAATCATCGATAGAACCTTTTCCTTGAAAATCTGTACATTCTATTTCTGTTGCATAAGAACGAATTTGGTTCAATAAAATGACGGTTTCACTATTAGGATCGTTGATATTATTGTATGTAGAAACAGTACCAGTAAGATTTTCATATATATCTGGGTCTGAAGATTCGAAAACAATATTTGTTATTTGAGAACCAGATGCATCTTTACCAGTTTTAGTAGTAATATCATATCCGTCACCATTGACAATAATAGTTGATAAATCTGTGACAATATTCAATAGAGGAATGGTAAAATTATTACCTGAACAATCATTATTGGATGCATCCATGTAATAAATATTATAGGATGTATCGACAGATACAGTGAAGTTATAAGATAGATCAAAATTACCAGATGCATCAACAAAATTCCAACTGATGTCAGGAACAACAGGAACAACCGGAACAACAGGAACAACAGGAACAACTGGAACAACTGGTGAATTATTGTTTTGTGAGTTATTACCAGGTGACCCTGGAGGTGAAGATCGAGGTGAATCAGGAGGTGAATTATTAGACATATTATTATATCTATATTTAATAAAAACAAAAGAATATATACTAAGAAAAAAATTTGTCTAAATAAACACATAAATGGTAACAAAAAATACAACTATAATCAAAAAAATACAATAATAATTACTAATAACAAAATATTCATTTATTGAATAAATATAGAAATAAAATTTGATACTATATACGATGGAAGAAAACAAAAATTCATTTATCAAAGCAGATGATAACAAAGTAGTAAATGTAAAATTTATAAGATGGATTCAAAAAATAGACCAATGTCTAGAAGTTTGTACAAAACATAATGGTTGTCAAATCGGCTCTGGTACAAATAGAGTATGTAAATTGAATAATCCAGATAGTTATGAAAAACTGAATAAATTATTTGATGAATAAACCAATATATTTTATAATTTTACATACAAAATTATAAAATATTAATACAAAGAAAGAGTTTTTAGTTTTGTTTTTACGAAAGGGTTTTACTTATGATTTAAACATACAATACATGCAACACATAATCCAATCTATTTCACAACGATTGAATTGGTTTGTTTTCTAGCACAACCACGCTTATGAGCCGCCAATGCTTTAAGGTTGTTGGCATTAAAACTTTTACACATATCACATTTCAAACCAGGTTTTTGGATTGGTGCAGAATATTTGGTAGATAAAAATTTATCCAAGGATGGGAAGCGAATCTCATCAATCTGTGAGAGAACTTTTTTCTGATTTTCTTTGAAAAGTTCTACAACAGCAGTTTTTTGACTCAAAAACAGTTGATATTCATTATTGATAGTATCTAATACATCTTTTGGAATAGAGCAGTCATCATCATGTTGGCTCTTAAATTGTCTGAATTTAATATTAAGATTATCAATTATATCAATAGCAACCGAGATCTTAGAAGAATTATATTCTCCGCTATGTACAAAAACAATAATATTATTATTATGTACTTCTATTTGAAAATTCTTTTTACCGGATATTCCACTTTGTTGTGAAATGAAAATCCCGTTGGTATTTTGTTCATCAATCAATTGCATGAAAGAATTAATATCATCCATATTAATATTTTCAGCAATATCTCTACTTTGAATAAAAATTGTTGGTTTACGAATGCGTTTTAATATAATACCACCACTACTAGTATGTTGTGAAATTTCTCCACTATGATACATTTTAGTAAGAAGCCCATGTAATTGTCTATCATTGATTTTTTGAACAGCTGTACTATCACGAAATTTATTCAAAATTTCATCGAGTTCAGTAATAATCTTTTGTTGTACATTATTAGATGTATTATTTCCGTCTTTCAATATATTAATATTATTATTAATACGTTCTTCACTTGCAGAAATGAAGGAATACATAGGTTGTTGTACATTTTGTAACATAACAGCGGATTTGAGTTCAAAATTATTGATAAAATCTTTGATGGAATTACTATCATAGGATTTCAATAAATTGTTAGT
>Ga0214921_10001814_pt1 | contig 35724 bp, 26 predicted proteins | sample LL1505_MetaG_FD_177992 | JGI IMG/M metagenome (GOLD analysis project Ga0214921, IMG submission 177992) | Freshwater microbial communities from Lake Lanier, Atlanta, Georgia, United States - LL-1505 | ecosystem: Environmental > Aquatic > Freshwater > Lake | place: USA: Georgia | collected... | reverse complement strand
TCGGATTTCGGAGGGGAGGTGGAGCGTGTCCTCAAAATGGCCGACGGAGTGCTCTTGTTGGTGGATGCCTTCGAAGGTCCCATGCCCCAAACCCGATTTGTGCTGAGCAAGGCCTTGGAACTGGGCTTGCACCCCATCGTCGTCATCAACAAGGTGGACAAAGAAAATTGCCGCCCGGACGAGGTGCACGATGCTGTTTTTGAATTGTTCTTCAACTTGGGGGCCAACGAACAGCAGCTGGATTTCCCTACCGTGTACGGTTCCTCCAAACAAGGATGGATGGGCAACGATTGGAAAACCGTGGGCCAGGACTTTGCGCCGTTGATGGATGCCATTTTGGCCCATGTTCCTGCGCCCGTTCCCAACCCGGGGACCCTGCAAATGCAAATTACCTCCTTGGATTATTCCTCCTTCGTGGGAAGGATTGCGATTGGCCGTGTGCACCGTGGCGCCATCCGCGAGGGCCAGCCCTTGGTCCTGCTCGCAGGCGATGGTTCCGCTAAACGGGGCAAGGTCAAAGAGTTGTTCGTCTTCGAGGGATTGGGCAGGCGCAAAGTGGAATCGGTCCAAGCCGGTGACCTCTGTGCGGTGGTGGGTCTGGAAGATTTTCAGATCGGGGATACCCTCTGCGATGTGGATGCACCTGAGCCGCTACCCTTGATCAAAGTGGACGAGCCCACGCTGAGCATGATGTTCACCATCAACAATTCTCCGTTCTTCGGGCAAGAAGGCAAAATGGTGACCTCCAGGCACTTGCGGGATCGCCTCTACAAAGAGACCGAGAAGAACCTGGCCCTGAGGGTGGAGGACACGGATTCCCCGGACTCCTATTTGGTCTACGGTCGCGGCATTTTGCATTTGTCCATCTTGATCGAAACCATGCGCCGCGAAGGGTACGAATTGCAGGTTGGCCAGCCCACGGTGGTGATTCGGCATATCGAAGGGGTGAAGCATGAGCCATTTGAGCAATTGGTCGTGGATGTTCCCGAAGAGTTTTCGGGTAAGATCATCGAATTGGTGACCATGCGACGGGGAGAAATGATGGTGATGGAGCCCAAAGGGGATTGGATCCATTTGGAATTTGATTTGCCGGCCAGGGCCTTGATGGGCCTCCGCTCCCAAATGTTAACCATGTCCCAGGGGGAGGCCATATCGGCCCATCGGTTCATGGAATTCAGGCCTTGGAAAGGGAATATCCCCGGTCGCATCAACGGATCCTTGGTTTCCATGGAAACCGGTCCAGCGACGGCCTACAGTTTGGACAAATTGCAGGACCGTGGGGTGTTTTTTGTGGAATCCGGGGAGAACATCTACGAGGGCATGGTCATCGGCGAGCATATCCGCCCCGGTGATTTGGTGGTCAACGTGATCAAAGGCAAGCAGCTGACCAATATGCGGGCTGCCGGCAAGGATGACAACGCCCGTATTGCCCCCCCAAGGCGTTTTTCGCTCGAGGAGGCCATGGAATACATCCAAGAGGACGAATGGATCGAAGTGACCCCCAAATCCATGCGCATGCGCAAAATTTTCTTGAAAGAATCCGACAGGAAGCGCAAAGGGTAAGCGTTAGCGAGCGCCTCAGGGGCGCACGGCTCCTCTGGCCAAGGCAAGATCCAAGGCCCAGGCCAATTGTTCTTCCCGGTTCAGGTCGCTGTTGTCCAGGTCAACGGCATCGTCGGCACGCCGCAAGGGCGCAAAGTCCCGGTTGGAGTCCAAGGTATCGCGATCGCGCAGGTTTGCAAGGACTTCGTCCAGGGTCCACTGCCGTTCACCGGCCTTGCGGAGCTCGGCCAAACGCCTGGCCGCCCGAATTTCGGGTCGTGATTGCACAAAAATTTTGAGTTCAGCCTCGGGAAATACATAGGTACCGATATCCCGACCGTCCATGGTTAACCCTGCCCGGGTTGCAAAGGCTCGTTGCCGTTCCACCATGGCGATGCGCACCGAATGCAAGGCCGAAACGGGACTGACCATGCGGTTCACTTCCATCGAGCGCAGTGCGAGTCCAGGCTCTTGACCGTTGAGGATCAGAACGGTAAATCCATCCTTGACCACAAAATCCAAGACCATCGTATCCAAAGCCGCCTGCAAGGTTGGGCCTTCTTCCGCGGCCAGGCGATGCTCCAGCAAATACCAAGTCACGGCGCGGTACATGGCACCGGAATCGATGTACCGGTAGCCCAAGGCAGCGGCTAAATCTTTGGCGAGGGTACTCTTGCCGCAGGAAGCATATCCATCCACGGCAATGGTCAAGGCTTTCACCTTGCAATAATAACGTACCTTTGCGCCCACATGAATTCAACCGTACCGGGCTTTGCCGACCTGGGTCTAGTTCCGGGGCTGTTGCTCGGAGTACAGGACCTCGGCTTCGAAAGCCCCACGCCCATCCAGGCCCAGACTATCCCTCTTCTACTTTCAGGCGATCACGACTTGTTCGGGCTCGCTCAAACCGGATCCGGCAAAACGGCGGCATTTGGTTTGCCGTTGTTGCAACATTTGGACCCGGAGGCCAAAGGCATTCAAGCCTTGGTCCTCAGCCCAACCCGGGAACTCTGCGTGCAGATTGCCTCGGATTTGCATAAATTCTCGGCCCGCATGTCCGGTATTCAAATCCTCGCCGTTTACGGCGGTGCCGGCATCCATACGCAGATCAGCAAACTTCGTTCCGGAGTGCAGGTGGTTGTGGCCACTCCCGGGCGCTTGATGGACTTAATGGAACGCAAGGCCCTGGATCTCGCTGCGGTCAAGACGCTGGTTTTGGATGAAGCGGATGAGATGCTGGATATGGGATTCCGCGATGACCTGGATTATATCATGACCCATGCCGCAGGTCGTTGCCGTACCTGGTTGTTCTCGGCCACCATGCCTGCCGAGATCAAGAAAATGGCGGACCGCTTCTTGCAGAATGCCCAGACCCTGCGCAGCGATGCCGGAACAGCCCCTCCCTCTCGTTTGGAACATTGGTTTTACCAGGTTCCCTTCTCGCGTAAATACGAAGCCCTCAAGCGTCTGATTGACGCCCATCCGGAGATGTACGGCATCGTCTTCACCCGTACCAAGGCCGAGGCTCAAGAATTGACCGAGAAATTGATTCGGGAAGGCTACGACCTCGAGGCCTTGCACGGGGATTTGTCCCAGGTGCAGCGGGACAAGGTGATGGCCCGCTTCCGTGAACGTTCCTTGCAATTGATGGTGGCCACCGATGTAGCGGCCCGAGGCATTGACGTAAGGGACATCACCCACGTTGTGCATTATTCCATTCCCGATGATGCCGAGGTGTACACCCACCGTAGCGGCCGTACGGCCAGAGCCGGCAAGGCAGGGGTTTCCATGGTGATCCTCGGCCCCAAGGACATGATACGACTTCGCCAAATGGAGAAGCAACTCAAATTCAAATTCCAGCAAGGGACCGTGCCGTCGGGTTCGCAAATTGCCGAGACCAAGCTTCGGCATTTCTTTGACAAAATTGCCAAGGCGGATCCCAAGTTGGATCGAATCGGTTCTTTGTTGAAGGATTTGCAGCCCATGCTGGACGGCTTGGATCGCGATGCCCTGATCCAGAAGCTGGTATGGTTGGAATTTGAACGCCTCTTTCATTACTATTCCTTGCAAAACGACGCCGAGATGCAATCGGGCGCCTCGTATTCGGCAAGTGCTGGTAACAACGGTGACCGGCCCCGACGAGAATACGCCGAAGATTTACCCGGCATACAAATTAACCTGGGCATCAAGGACGGTTTCTACAAAGCAAGCATGCTGCAATTTCTGCTCGATCATTCCGGGTTGCAGAAAGCCGATTTGGGCAAAATTATTTTGGGTGATGCATGGACATCCATTGAAGGTGAACAGGCTTCGTTGGATCAGCTCAAGTCTTCCTTTGACGGCGCCCGCTTTCGGGGCAGGGGCTTGAAGGTTACCGCCAAACAAGCAGGTCGAGGCGGCGATAAACCAGCCTATGCGGGACCACGTCGAGGTTCCCAAGGCCGACCCCCCTTTCAACGAAACCATAATCGTTAACGTTAATTTAATTTGCTGATATTCATTGTCATAATGAACAATTGAAAAAAGCAAATTTTCGACCCCCAAAAAATTCACATCGACATCCCCAAAATTTGAATCAGGTATTCAGGGGTTTACGATTTTGAGGCTTTTTTTTTAGAGGACCTGCTTTGATTTGGCAACCTCCATGTTGAAATTCGTAAGACATTTGCAACCCCTAAGACAGACAGCACGTGGAGCCAAGCCAACTACCTCAATCTTCCCCCAATCTCCTTGACAAAGACCAGGCATGGTTGCAGTGCCTGAGCATTATCAAGGACAATATCAGTCTTCAAAGTTTCAAAACCTGGTTCGAACCCATCGTGCCCAGCAAAATGGCTGGCGATGTATTGACCATCCAAGTTCCCAGCCAGTTTTTCTATGAATGGTTGGAAGAGCATTACGTGAACCTTCTGCACAAGACCATCAAACGGGTCTTGGGGCATAGCGGTCGTTTGGAATACTCGGTGGTGATGGAACATCATCAAGGCGAAGCCCGACCTTACACCATTCAAATGCCCGGTGGGACCGGGAAGCAAAGCGGGCCGGAAGTCCAAATGCCCGTCAACATCGGACAGTCCATCAAAAATCCTTTTGTCATCCCCGGCCTCAAGAAGGTGCAGGTGGATTCACAACTGAATGCGCGTTATCGGTTCGATTCCTTTGTGGAGGGTGACTGCAACCGCCTTGCAAGGTCTGCAGGTCTCGCTGTGGCTGCCAAACCTGGGGCTACTTCCTTCAATCCCTTGATGTTGTACGGTGGAACAGGTCTCGGCAAAACCCACCTGGCCCAAGCCATTGGCAACCAGGTTCGTCAATTGTTCCCCAACAAAACGGTGCTGTACGTCAGCTCCGAGAGGTTTACCCAGCAATTTGTGGATGCCCTCAAAAGCCATTCGGCCAATGATTTCGTCCATTTCTACCAAATGATGGATGTCTTGATCTTGGACGATGTGCACAACCTCGCCAACAAAGAGAAAACACAGGATGTCTTCTTTCATATTTTCAACCACCTGCACCAGAACGGTAAGCAATTAATCCTCACCAGCGATAGGCCCCCCAAAGATCTACGCGGTCTGGAGGATCGTTTGTTGTCCCGTTTCAAATGGGGGCTCTCTGCCGACTTACAGATGCCGGACTTCGAAACCCGGTTGGCCATTCTGCAGAGCAAAATGTACGCGGACGGTATTGAATTACCTGCCGAGGTGGTGGAGTTCATTGCCCATAACATTCATTCCAATGTGCGTGAGCTGGAAGGTGCGTTGACTTCGCTTATCGCCTACACTACGTTGAGCAATCGTCAAGCGGACTTGGAGCTGGCCCGTACCGTCATCAAGAATTTCACCCGGCATACCCAGACGGAGGTTTCCATCGATTCCATCCAAACCATGGTCTGTGAATATTTTGATCTGCCTGTCGATTTGTTGCGGGCCACAACCCGCAAACGGGAAGTGGTACAGGCCAGGCAAATCTCCATGTACTTCGCCAAGAAGCTCACCAAACACAGCCTCAAGGCTATTGGAGATTATTTCGGCGGCAGGGACCATTCCACCGTCATCCATTCGTGCCAGACGGTCGAAGATTTGATGGAAACGGATCGCAGATTCAAAGGGTTTGTGGACGATATCCTCAAGAAAATCAAAACCACTACCGTTTAATTTTACGGGGTTATGGAACCCAAAGCAGCAGCCCTGGCCAGGGGGACCCGAGATTTCGGACCTGCCCAGATGCGGCGTAGGCAGTTTGTTTTTGGAATCATTACCGAGGCCTTCCGTCGATACGGTTACGGCCCTTTGGAAACGCCTGCCATGGAGCAGTTGGCGACCCTCACTGGGAAATACGGCGACGAAGGCGATAAACTGATTTTTCACATTCTGAACTCCGGCAATTTTGCCGAAGGAATCGAAGAAGGGGTATGGATGCACCAAAGGTCCAATCCCAAAGGCCTGGTCCCCTTAATTTCCGAAAAGGCCTTGCGTTACGATCTCACGGTGCCCTTGGCTCGCTTTGTGGCGATGAACCATTCCAAAATTGCATGGCCTTTTAAACGCTACCAAATTCAGCCCGTTTGGCGGGCTGATCGTCCTCAGAAAGGCCGATTCAGAGAATTTGTGCAATGCGATGCCGACATCGTGGGGCAAGAGATTTCCACCTTTCATCGTGCCGAATTGCTTCGAATCTACCAGGAAGTTTTGGAAGCTTTGGGTTTTCATTCTTTTGCGGTCAAGGTCAACGATCGCAGGTTACTGGCCTTGTTGGCTGCCTGGGGTGGAATCTCGGGTCGCTGGGCAGCATTGGGAATTCAGTTGGACAAATTGGACAAACAAGGTTGGGACAAAGTAGGACCCGAGCTCGTCCAATTGGGCATGCGCTCCGAAGCTGTCGAACATCTGCAGGCTGCATTGCCTGCATCGGGCAGGGATGGCTTTGTGATGTCTTGGGAAGATTACCGCACTGCGGTATCCCGGTGGATGCAGGACCCGAATTGCATCGATGATGCGGGCTTGCGCGAACAAACCGAGTTGGCCTTGGACGAAACGCAGCAAATGGTGGAGGCCTACGAGCGTTTGGGGTCGAACCCTTCGAAATTGACCTTTGATCCTTGCCTCGCCCGGGGTATAGACTATTATACCGGACCTGTGGTGGAGGTGGTCAGTCCTGCCCTCGGCTTGGGTTCCTTGGGCGGTGGGGGGTATTACAGCGGATTGACCGCGATGTTCGGTTACCCGGATTGGAAGGGGATGGGTATTAGCTTTGGCGCAGAACGTATTCTGGAAGGCATGGAGCAATTGGGTTTGTTTCGCGAGGAGGTAGGCAGGGGATTGGATATCTTATGTTATGCGACAAGTCCTGGCATGGAATTGGTTGCTCAACAATGGACAGCGCGTTGGCGTGGTCAGGGGCTGGCTGCGGATTGGTATGCAGGGACCGGAAAATTCAAAAAAGCATACCAATACGCCCAACTCACCGAAACCGTGGCCCTGGTGATTTTGGGAGATAGGGAATGGGCCCAGGGAGAAGTGACCGTGCATTGGATCCAGGGGGATCATCAAAGGAAGGTTCAACCGGAGCAAATCGACGCCGCTTTTCTGGGTTCTGCCCTGAAGCAGGCGTAGCCCTCTTCTAGAATATCACGCTAAACCCCCAGGAACCATGCAGCCACGCCCTTCGGTTATCGCCTTGACCAACAACCTCACCGAAAAAGACTGGTACACATTGGCCCTGGGTGAAGCCACCCTGCAGGTGCCCCATGACCGAATGCAAGAGGTTCGTGCCAATCGTGCTTTTCTCGAAGAGGGATTGCATCGCGAAGACGTGACGTGGTACGGTATCCACACCGGTTTTGGGGCTTTGTGCAATACCCGGATCGGCAAGGACCGCCTGGAGGAATTGCAGCATAATCTGGTGTTATCGCATGCCTGCGGTTGCGGTCCCGATGCGGAGCCGGAGGTGGTTCGCTTAATGCTTGCCCTCAAAGTGCATTCCCTGGCCATGGCGTACTCGGGGGTTCGTTCTGAAATCCTCGAGGCCTTGTTGGATTTCTATAACTACGATATGTTACCGGTGGTTCCTACCCAGGGTTCCTTGGGTGCATCGGGGGATTTGGCACCGCTGGCTCATTTGGTCTTGCCTTTGTTGGGGATGGGCGAATGCGATCACCGAGGAAGCAGGATTTCTGGTCGGATGGCTTTGGAGCGCTTAGGCCGTGCACCCCTTCAATTGGGTGCTAAAGAAGGTTTGGCCTTGCTCAACGGCACCCAATACATGCTGGCCTCCGGATGGGTTGCCCTGATGAAGGCCAGGCGTTTGGATCATTGGGCGACCCTCTGCGCTGCCTTGTCCTCCGAGGCGTTCTTGGTTTCTGACCAGCCCTTTGACGAAATGATTCATCGAATCAGACCCCATGCGGGGCAAGTGCGGGCGGCGGAGCAAATGCGGATGCTTCGCGAAGGATCCTTGTTACGAGAAATCCCTCGACCTGCCGTCCAGGATCCTTATGCGTTCCGTTGCATTCCTCAAGTCCACGGCACCTCCAAGCAAGTCCTGGACGCATTGGCCTCCACGTTGCTTGTGGAATCCAATGCGGTCACGGACAACCCGCTGGTGGATCATCGTTTGGGCAAAGTTTTGAGCGGTGGGAATTTTCATGGGCAGGTGCTGGCCATGGCCTTCGATCATGCCGCCTTGGCCATCAGCGAATGGGCGTCCATGGCGGAACGTCGCATTTTTCTATTGTTAAGCGGGACCCGAGGACTACCGCCCTTCCTGGCAACGGATTCAGGGGTGGAATCCGGGCTGATGATTGCCCAATACACCGCTGCCGCCTTGGTTTCGCAGAACAAACAATTGGCCACCCCCACGGTGGTGGATACCGTGCCCTCTTCCAACGGCCAAGAAGATCATGTGAGCATGGGCGCCAACGGGGTTAATCGCCTCAGGCCCATGCTGGATAATGCTATGACCGTGCAGGCCATCGAGTGGCTTACGGCGATCAGGGCCAAGAGCTATCGTCAAGAAGGCCTGGGCCCAGTCCTTGACCGTTGGGTCGCCCAATACGGCCAACAGGTGACGTTGCCTTCCGGTGATGCCCAATGGAGCCTCTATATGCAGGCGACATTGGACTTTATGCGTTCGATGCCGCTGGATTCGCTGGCCGTAACCACAGCCACAACCCCAAACTAACGGCCGGCAGGGACAGCCATTGTCCCATGTTCAAGACCATCCCCGCTTCGAAGGCCACCTGATCGGCCTTGATAAACTCAATCCCAAAACGAAAACCAAAAACCAATACGAGAAAAACCCCTAACATCGCACCGGGCCTGACGAGCAGGGATCCTCGCTGGTGCATGCGGTACAGCAAGAAGAAGGTTAGAAAGTAGAAAGCCGCCTCGTAGAGCTGACTGGGATGCCTTGGAAAACTATCTCCAAGTCGCTCAAAGACAAAGCCCCAGGGCAGACCCGTGGGGGCTCCCACGATTTCGGAATTCATCAAATTGCCCAAACGTATCAATCCCCCGGCCAAGGCCACCACCACCACCAAGCGGTCGATGATCCACCAGAAGCTGTAGTTTGGATTTCGCCGCACATAAATAGCCAAGGTGATGGGGATCAGGATGGCTGCCCCATGCGACGCCAGCCCCCCCTGCCATACCTTAAGGATTTCGAAGGGGTGGCTTAGGTAGTAGGCGGGTTCGTAGAACAAACAATGCCCCAATCGGGCACCCAAGATGGTCCCCAAACCGACATACAGGGCCAAATCGTCCAAGTCCTCCGGACGGCGATTTTCGGTGAGCCAAAATCGCTTCAGGATTTGATAGCCAAACACAAAACCGGACATGAAAAGCAAACCGTACCATCGAATCGGCAAAACGCCGGGCCAAATTTCAGGATCTGGGTTCCAATGAACCATGAGGGACATGTGCATGAATTCCAAAAGTACAAATCGAATTTTAAGGATTACCAAAGCCTTCGCGCCAATTCTTCTAAACTTCAGGTCGTATTGTTCGGATGCTGTACTTTTGCAAAATCAAACCCAAACCCAAGACCAAACCCAAGACCATGAAAATTTTCTTCCTTGCGGCCTTCTGTTTCCTGAATACATGGATGGCCAGCCATGCCTCGCCCAACGAACCGACTACACCCAGCGATGCGGTTCGCTTGGTTAGAAGCCTTCCTGCAACTTTTCGACAAAAGCATCAGCATGGGACATCCGCCCCAGAGAAGCGGGCCATTTTCCGAACAAGGGCGTCCTTTGTTCCAAATCCCAAAGCCAACCATGCTACGGGACGTGCAGCGGCGGCAGCAGCGCCTGATTCCGTTTTGATGGAAGATTTGAGCTCCGGGACCCTTGAACCCGTTTACTCGTATCGTTTTGTCCGAAATACGGCGGGCAAGCTCACCCAAATGCGTTTGTGGATTCCTCCTACTTTTCCGTTGCCCGCTTTCCAATTTGGATCAGCTGTGGCGACCTATTCGACCCAAGGGGCCCTAACCCGTTTGAGCTTCTTTGTAACCTTCCCTACCACGACCGAGGCCTTCCGCTTGCTTCAACCCGTGGATAGCCGTGGGAATTGTACCTCTGCCAAAATGTACGAAGAGGATACTGCCACGGGTTCCTTGGTATTGACCACCGGGGACTCTCTTCAATACACGTACGTTGGCAATACCATTTCTTCATTCATTTGGAAAGGTTACGACGCCGACAACGGCGTTTGGGTTAACAGGGTAAGGGTAACGGCTATTTCCTACAATGCGGCTGGACAACCCACGGGTTGTGATTTTGAATTTTGGGACGAATTGAACAATTCATGGGATCCCGGGAAAATGCGTTACAGCGGATTGACTTGGAATGCAGGTTTTGATTCATGGTTTGCCACCTTGGGTAGCGAAAGCTATATGCCCAACGCGGAGGATTTTTTGAGTCAAGGCTTCAAAGACCTTCCAAGGGTTAGCAATCCGCCTTTGGTGGGTCAGCCGGATCAGTACTTGATGCGAGAATTTAACGGGACGACCTTTGTGAATTCGGAGAGGGCCTATTCGGTCCTTAGCGGTGGCCTCATTCAACGAGTGACCAACCAAACCTGGACCGGGACAGGCTGGGAATCGGATACCCGCGATGTGTACACCTGGACCGGGACCAAGCTAACCATGGCTATCCAGGAAGACAGCAGCAACGGATCCTGGCAAATTTCATCGTGGGCCTCCAAGGACCTGTGGGCCTACAACGGGAACGGGGATCTAACCTTGGATGCCAGCGAAAGCCGGGATTCGGTAGGAGCTCCTTGGGTGTTGACTTCTGGAAACCAGTATGTTATAGTGTATCAACCAAGCAACGCCTCCAGAATTCAAACTTGGGTGGACCAGACGTACAACCGTTTCGGTGGCCCCTCAGGATCAGGGGCTTGGGATACAGCAGCTCGCTACACTCTGTACTACAGCACGGCATCTTCGACTTGCCCTGGTTGCGAAGCTGATCAAGCCTTGGGGGTATATCCCAATCCCTTTAGTGACCAAATCCAAATCAAGGGTCTAAGCCAAGAGGCCCAATGGTGTATAACAGACCTTAACGGTCGCTTGTTTGCGCAGGGGGACCAGCGGCCTGAGGAAAGAGGAACTTCTTTGAATATAGCATGCCAAGCATGGCCCGCTGGAATCTACATGCTGCAAGTATGTGATGCCGAAGGCAATCGTTCTTGGCACCGTTTGGTGAAGCGTTAGGCCTTAGGGCTTGAAGGCTTTGTAAACGCGAATGCCGTAAGGCTCCAATTCAAGTTCTTCCTTGAGGTGGGCTGTGCTTTGGTCTAGGAGGTTCACAAAGGAACGCGCACGGTAATCGGCAGGCACTTTCGTTTTGAGGGTTTTGTTACGAATGTTGACGACGACCAAAATGGCCTGCTGACCGGCACCCCGCAGGGACCACCAACAATCCGGATCTGTGGATTGAAGACGCTCGAAACGATCCCCGTAATAGGCAGGCTCTTGATTGAAGATTCGACCGCAAGTCCTGTAAAAGGCATTGACTTTGGGGTTCGCCGAATAATCAATGGGCGTGTATTCAAAAATATTCTGCTTGATCGGTTGACCGACTTCTTGTCCGTTGTAAATCAAGGGAATACTAACAGGTTGTTGGGCGATGACGTAGGCCGCAAGGCTGGCCTCGGTGGACCCAAAGACCTTGACCGGTACATCGTCCCAAGAAGTTTCATCATGGTTGGTCACGAAGCGCATTACACGGCCCTTATGGCCTTGGGCGGCTCCTTGGCTTTGAGCATTTTCCGAGGCCCAGGCCGAATCCAAGGCGGATAGGCTTTGGCCTTGGAACGCGCCTTTGAGTTTATGGTAAAAATCCCAACCGTACGTGGAGTTGAATCCCATGGTATAGAATTCAGGACCGCTGGCTTCGGCAAGCATGAACAAAGGCTTGTGGCGACGAAGGCGGGCCATGCAGTCCTTCCACCAATCCGCGGGTACCATCATGGCCACATCGCAACGGAATCCGTCGATATCAAAGTTCTTCACCCAGTATTCCATTTCTTGAATCATGGCATCGCGTAGGGCGGGTTCATCAAAATTCAAGTCCGCTACATCGGTCCAATCATCGTTGGGGGGCAGGATTCGTCCCTGCTTGTCACGGGTGTACCACTGCGGGTTTTGTTGAATCCATGGGTGATCAAAGGCGGTATGGTTTGCCACCCAATCCAGAATTACCCGCATACCACGGCGATGGCATTCGCTGACCAATTGCCTAAAGTCTTGGTTTGTGCCAAACTCGGGATTGATGAGCCGGTAGTTTTGGACGGCATAAGGGGAGCCAAAGGTACCTTTGCGGTTCACGATGCCGACCGGATGCACGGGCATGAGCCACAAGGTGTTGCAGCCAAGCCCTTGAATGCGATCCAGTCCGGCAATGACTCCTTGCAGGTTGCCCTGGGAGCTGAAGTTGCGGATGTAAATTTGGTAGATACGCACGGAGTCCACCGAAACAGAAGGATAGCTGTCCTTCGAAGAATTCACCATCGAAGAATTCACCATCGAGGGATTCACCATGGACGAAGTGGCCTTCAATGCAGGGGTGGAGCCTAAACCAAGCAGGAGCAAAGCTGTAAGGGGCAAGGCGGGGAGGAGGCGGAAATTTTTGTTTAATGTTGCGATGAGGTTCATGGTTTTGGATAATTGTGTTAATGAAAATTCCAAGCAAAGGCGACCGAATTTTGCCTTCCTGCCAAGGTTTGCGCATGGGTGCCATAGTCCATCCTGAATCGGCGTCCGACCAGGCCAATACCGAAGCTAAAACCGCTGCTGCCGCTGCGTTCCGGGAAAGCCCATTCGGCCCGTTGAAGGGCATTGTAACCACCGCGGAGGCGGATGGCCTTGCCCAATCGGAGTTCGGCATTGAAGACCAGATGCAAGAAGGCTTCTTGGACCCGCTCGGACCAGGGATTGGAAGAGGTTACCGAATCTTCTCCCAAGAGCAAATTATCAGTCTTGTAAGGGTCGTTGGGATCGTTGTAGCGAAGATTCCAATTCTGGAGATGCTGCATGCCCAATGACCAACGCAAGGGGAGATGCTTCAACTCGTTGCTTAGGATGAGGCTCATACGAATTGGTGGAAAGCGGGAGGAAGCCGAGGTATTCACATAGTCTTTCAAAATGATGTTGGCGTCCTGCAGGAGCAGACATAGGCCCAACTTTTGGGCGGAATCGGTATAGCGGAAGGCCATGCTCAAGCCTGCACCCCAAGCGGAATAAGACCCTAAATAGGAGGAAACCAGGCGGGTCTGCACCCCCCAATTCAACTTCGGGCTGAATCGCTGCCCTAGACCCGCTTGGATCACGGCTTCGCCGGCTTGGGTTTGTCCGATCTCCGAACCATAAGGGTCGGTAGCTGCCATGGAGCCGGTGCCTGTAAATTGTGTTCCAACAGCGGCATGCCAATTGCTTATTCCCTTCAAGGGGAGCCTCCTCGCAAAACCACCTTGTTGCAGGCCAGCAGGTCTAGAGGACCATCCAACAAACCATGCATGGGGGCCGCTCTCTTCCAACAAGGCGGGATTGGTCATGGCGGATCCTAGTCCAGTAAGTCCCCAAACCGGGGCATAACCGCCCATGCTCGCAGTAATCGGGTCCAGGTGGCCTTGCATTTGCCCAAACATGGAGCGACCCCCGCTTTGGGCCTGAGCGACTCGAGCCAAAGCCAGGGCAATCCAAAGGCACAGGGATCCTGTAACAACGATTTTCCTTAAGCCTCCGGGCAAGTTCACTGTCCAAGGGTTTTCAAGGGCGTATATAAATCAGAGGCAATTCAATAACCGGACAGAAATTCCCGGCCCTGTCGCGCAGGACCACATAGAACTGCGCTGAATCCACGGCCAGCCCGGATCGCAGGGTTAAGGGTTCTACCTGCACTTTCAAGGTGGCATCCAAACGTTTGTCCGCCCCTTTGGGGGTGAGGTTGGGGATGATGTACTCGGTGTAAGTGGAATCAAAGGCAGGGCTGCCGTAGCGGACTTCCAGCATCCAGAGGTCCTTGGTCTGGTCCAATGTATCGCGACCCAAGTCTCCGTCCTCATCCCGAATTCGAAATTCCAGACGAAGGGTATCCCGACCTGATCGGAGCCATAGGGAATCCGATGGGGCGACGAGATCCATTTGGGGAGGAAAAATCTGTGGGATAAAAAGCAAATCGCAGCCGGTCATCAAGACCAAGGTCACGAGGACGCCCAAGGATTGTCGCATCATGAAGCAAATTTATTCCAAATGTGGAGCGCATATTCGGGGTATTGTACTTTTAAGCAAAATCAACTAAACCCCAGGCAACCTTGGATCGCAGGAGAGCGGAAATGCTTCAGTTTTGGAGTCTTTGGGATGAACCCCAAGGGAAGTTAGCGGCTCGTTCGCTTTTTGACCGGGGGCTATCCCGCCACGCGATCTTGGGAGGTGGGCCGGTGACGCAAGGCCTGTCATGGACCGATGAGCAAACCGCCGGGGTCATGGGGCTGTTTCACCGTCAGCGCGAGGCTCTGCCTTCCTTTGGTCGTTGGGTGAATGCCGTTCGTCCTCATGCAGCATCCATACGGTATCCGGATCAATTGGTGTTCATGCCGGTGGAGGCGTTCAAGCACGAAGAACTCTTTTGGGGGGTACCCCGACCGAGCACCTTGTTCCGAAGCAGCGGAACCGGAGCTCCGTCCAAGACGCTGACAGGGGAATCTTCCGAGGAACCTCAGCGTTCGAGGCATTGGATGGCCTACGAGGCCGATGTGATGGGCAGGGCTCTTCGGCATGCGGTTCATTGCCTTGGAAATTTCCAAAATCGTTCGTTGTTGGCCCTCCTACCTTCTTACATGGATCGAGGGGAGTCTTCGCTGTTAGCGATGTTACAGTATTTCATGGATCATGGGGACTTTCAATTTGGAGCCTTTTACCGAAAAGATTACAAGGCCTTGATGGAGCAGTGGGCATTGGCCAGCCAAGAGGGGAGATCGACCTTGGTGTGGGGAATACCGCATGCTTTGAAGGATTGGTTTGAGGATCCACAGTGGAAGGACAGGTCTTGGCAAGCTCGCCCTGGGGATATCTTGATCGAAACGGGAGGAACCAAAGGCATGGAACAAGACTGGACGCCGGAGGGCTTTAGGGATTGGCTTCGTTTGCAAACCAAGGACTCGGTAGGGCTACGCCTAGGCAGTGAATACGGTATGACCGAACTAGGATCGCAGGCATACCGTATCGAAGGTTCGGCTTTGGAGGGCTTCGTGTTTCCAGCTTCAGTGGGAATCGGTATCTATAGATCCGATAATCCGCTGGAATGGGAAAACGCCGGTGCGCGCGGTGGAATCAATATCGTGGATACCTCCAACTATTACAGCCTGGCCTTTATTCAAACCTCCGATAGAGGGCGCATTTTGCCGGATGGAACCTTGGAATTGTTGGGGCGATTAGAGGGAGCAGAAGCCAGGGGATGCAATATGTTGTACACAGGCGGTTAAGGTTCTTTCCCTACCTTTACACCATGTTTATTCGGTGTTTTTTGTTTTGGGCGGCATTTTCTGTCACATTACCTTGGACCCCGTTGCGGGGGCAGGTCACCATCATCGTGGATTCCGTTCCTTCCTATACCCCTGCCGGGGCTCAGGTTTTCATTGCCGGGACCTTTAACCAATGGAATCCGGGGTCATCTGCTCATCAGCTTAGTCTCATGCCGGATTCAACCCGGAGGATCACGCTGCCGGCAGGCTCCGGCACAGTATCTTTCAAATTCACCCGCGGGACTTGGGCTTCTGTGGAAGGGAATGCCTCGGGGGCCTTCCGCCCTAACCGAACCTACACGTACGGGAATGGGGATACGATACGGCTCAAAATCCTCAGTTGGGAAGATTTGCACAGCAGCTCCGGAGGTGGAGGTGGAGGTGGAACCGCCAACGCTCAGGTCTCTTTGTTGACCGATACCTTTTGGATGCCCACCCTGAACCGGTACCGTCGGATATGGCTCTATTTGCCTGTGGATTATGCAACATCCCCTACCCAGCGATACCCCGTGATCTATATGCACGATGGTCAAAACCTCTTCAATGCGGCTACCTCTTTTGCGGGGGAATGGGAGGTGGACGAATGCCTTACCCGTCTTCATGGTCTGGGGGATCAAGGCGCCATCGTGGTGGGGATCGAAAACGGGGGATCTCAACGAATCAACGAATACAGCCCCTGGGTTCATCCGCAATACGGTGGTGGTCAAGGGGATGCTTATTTGCAATTCATTGTTCAAACACTCAAACCCTATATCGACGCCAGGTACAGAACCGACAGCACCCGAAACGGTACTTGGATATGGGGATCCAGCATGGGTGGACTGATTTCGCAATACGGTGCGGTGAAATACCAGGAGGTTTTCTCCAGGGTTGGTGTATTCAGTCCCAGCCTGTGGTTTGATTCCCGCATTATGCAACAGCCCTTGCAAGAAGGGTATCGTATGCCGGTACGGTTTTATTTGATGGCCGGGGCCTTGGAGAGCAGCAGCATGTTGCCTCAATTGAACCAACTCAAGGATCAACTCCTGTTAGCGGGGTTTCCTGCATCTCAAGTGCAAACGGTGGCTCGATCGGATGGCCAACACGCTGAATGGTTTTGGCGCAGGGAATTTCAAGAGGCCTACCAATGGCTCAAAGGAAGTTTGATTGCTTCCGAAGTAGGTCAGGCATCGCCTTTGGGTTCAAAGTGCAGAGAAGCGTTGATTTTCCCCAACCCTGCTAAGGGCAAAATTCGTGTAAAGTTGCCCGTAAACTTTGATTTGGGCCAACCTGACCTTTATCAAGGTGTTGATTTACAAGATAATTATACATTTTCTATTTCTGATTCGCGTGGTTTAGTCGTGAAAGCTGCAAGGCTATACGAAGACTTTGAGGTAGATGTGACCGATTTATCCCCTGGTGTCTACAGGTTTACCCTATATGACAAGGTTTTAAAGTCAACCAATGTCGCGCTTATTGTCCAATAAAATGCTCATTTAACACTTAGCTTTCTTCAAGTTGTCTTATTTTTTGAATTCTCAAAAAGTCCAAAATACTGGACGTTATCAGCCTATTGTTTAAAAAAAATGCAGATTTCGCTCTTTTTTCAATTTTTGAAATACAAATCTGGCAAAGCGAAATTCCCTAACAAACTTTTTTTGACCAAAAATTTGAATTTCCCTTCATACTCGTCGTATACTTGCCCCAATATTGTGCATTAAAAAGTCCAAATTAAAAAAATCTATGAAAAATTTGTCACGCTTATTTGCTACAATTGCTTGTTTGCAAGCAATAGCAATGTTCGCCTTATGGCCACAAATGGCTTCAGGAAACACGCCTTCCGCGACTGTTTACCAGAATGCTCGATTTTTGTGTGGCATTGGGGGGGCGAGCCCGGTTTCCTTCAATCTTAACACTGACACTGTCGGGCAAATCGCCTACCAGGCTCAAAGTGGTCCTAATTATGGTTGTTTGGGATCTACACCGGTAAGGCCACATTGGTTTAGGTTTCAGGCTGCCAATACAGCCACATTGAGGATGATTCCTCAGCCTACTTCCAACGCAAATTTGAATTTTGTACTCTATGGGCCATTCCAGAACCCAAATCCAGTACTGTCGGACTTAAATTCTACTACAGTCCTGGCTTGTTCCAACTCACCAGCACTGCTTGATACCTTGGTTGCAAATGTTGTTCAAAACAGATATTATATTCTTTTCATCAGCAATCAAGAAGGATACGCAGGCACTTTTTCATTCAGGCCGGCTGTTGGCAATGGAGCGATTTTCACCAGCACTATTTCCTCGGCTATTACTAATCCACTCACCATTGCCCAATGCAGTCCTGCTTTCTCGATTTCAACATGGCCATCAAGTGCTGACATTACTGGTCTGACCTTTTCTGGTCCAGGAGTGAACCCTAGCACCGGCTCTTTTGACCCGGATATTGCTGGTGTAGGAACCCACCTAATTACCATTTCTGGTAATCCTTATGGTTGCGGGGTTACAAGTGCGACATATTCAATCTCCGTGACCAATTGTCCAACAGTCCCCGTGATTTCTGCCACTGATACTTTGTGTTGGAATTCTCCAGTTCCTTCTTTCGCTGTAACACCGTTAGATCCTGCATTGTTGCCTTCTGGTGTTACCGTATCGCAATACGAATGGCAAAATTTGGTTGGTGGACTATGGCAAACTACCAATTCAGGACCAAATCCAGGGCAACCAGCCCCAAGAAATTTGTTTCAAGGTAATCATGTGTTTCGTTTAGTAGCGGTACGTTCTGATGGAGTCCGTGTGCGCAGTAACGCAGAGAATATTTTCGTTTTGGACCCACCGCAACAACCCTTTATTACGGCAGCCTCCGGTAACGGTTCAGCTGGAAACAACGGCACCTTGACCTTAACAGCATGTCAGGGGTCAGATATTCAGTTTACGTACACTCTCGCCAATGGTGGTGGTCGAAATACTTTCCGTTATCAATGGCAGCGTCGAGATGTTCGAGGTGGTTTGTGGAGCAATGTTGGTTTGCCCGAAGTTATCTCTTACAGTACAGGCAGCAGGACCAAAACCTTCGTGGGTTTTACCGATCAATCCTATCTGTACCGAATTCAAGCTACAGATGTATCCCCATTTCTTTGCGGTTCCGTCTTCAGCGACAGTATTTTAGTTTTGGTAGCCAGTACAGCAAATACCATTAATCCTGGTACGATCAGCGTTTCTTCGCCTCTTTGCTTGTCCAACGGTACAAACATCACAGCTACCTCCCCATCAGGAAGCATTTTCATGCCCAATAGTCAACCCAATCTAAATTGTGGTCGTTTTATTTTTCAATGGCAAGTTTCCAACGACAACACCAATTGGTCTAACATTCCTGGTGAGACCAACGCCACTTACACAGTGCCTGCCCGATCAGATGTTTCAACTCGCTGGTACCGGAGAAATTGCACTTATGTCTTGGATGGATCTTGTACGGTTCCTACCGGTATTGGCACATCCATAAGCGTTACCCTTTCCGGCACTCAATGCCCTGCCACTCCGGTTAGTTCCAACAGTGTTTCGGTAAGTTGGGTTGACGATTTGCCGTTTGTGTCAGCCAAGAGAACCCAAACCATGACAGGTCCATTCAATCATCCATGGTCAACTTCTAATGGGGTAAACAATACATCAAGCAATGGATTCACAGCCACAACCGCTTCGGGTACATCCGGTTCTGCTTTTTATCGGTTGTCTCAGGGTATTGTTCCGGCAGATGGTATTGTTAAGTTTAATGTTGCCGTGGAATATTCTTCAAACAACGGAACCAATTGGGGATCAACGGCGTTCAATCCAGGTTCCATTAATGCCACCTTTGAACTCCCAGGATCACCCGGGTCTTTTTCTATAACCTCTAGTGGGGAATATCAAGCTCGTGTTTTTGCCGGAAATTCCATAGGATTTAATATTTCATATTCTGGCACTTCATCCGCTAGCAATCGTATGCGTATTCGTGTTACCTCTTTCAGTTATCATCCTAGAGGCGAAGACAATGCTGACACCCTTTGTGCAGGTTTAACCTACACCACAAATGGTTCCGCCGTGGCTTTGCATCCCGTGGCATCTTCTGTGATATGGTCTCATAACGGTTTTGGTTCATTATCCACCACTACCTCGGCTGTAACTACCTACACTCCTGCCGCACAAGACGCGGGGCGTACGGTTACGATGACGTTGATTGCCACGCGTGTTGATGGCGTCTGTCAAGGACGTAAGGATACTGTTTATCAAACAATTGTTTACAGGCCTGCTTATGTCAGGGCATCTGTTCAATCTGCTACACGCGATACTGTTTGTTATTTCTCGAATCCGGGTACATTGACAGCAAGTGCAGCGACTGGCGGTACAGGTCCTTTTGCCTACCAATGGCAATCGAAGCAACGTGGGTCTTCGTTATGGTCTAATATTGTAGGGGCCACCAGTTTGACCTACAACACTGGCAGTCAGCAGTTCTTGACAGACTCATGCTTTAGAATTCTTACCACCGATCTAGGAACCCCCTCATGCGCCACTTCGGATCCTTCTGCTGAGTATTGCATTTATGTTTTACCCTCCCTACAAGCTCCAAGGTATGCGGATACCACTACGATTTGTGCCGGTACATTCGCCCGACTTGAACCATCAATTGCTACTGGTGGTAACGGATGCTTTACCTACACATGGCAAACCATTCTTCCTACTGATCCTTCGATTGCTTTGAATCCCTCACAATCTAATTTGTGGAATTGGACTAATTTATCAGGTTATATCAATCAGGTTTCGACTGTTTGCACGACTCAAATTTTAGCCCTCAATGGTGACGCTATAATTTACAGAATTGTTGCTACCGATTGTGAATTAAGATCATCCAGACCTAGTTGCGGTTCCGTATGGAGTCTTCCCATTGTAGTTAGAGCTCGCGATATCACGGCCCCCTATATTTATCCTAAAACTTTGACTTTGTATGCAAACTCAAATTGTACTGCAAATGCACCTGCTGCAACAAAGGCTAATTTAGACTCTGCTTCCACGGATTCAACTTTTTGTGGCGGGCCTTTGTCCAATTGGACTATTACGCCATCGGTTTTCACCGGCGCTCGGAATCACACTGCTGTAGTTACAGCTCAGGATGCTAGCGGAAATATCGGGTCTGCAACAACCACCGTTGTAGTTTTAGACACTACCAGACCGGTTGCTCGAACCAAGAACATCACTGTCTATCTTAATAACAATGGTTGGGCGAAGATTCTCCCAAGTGACGTCAATGATGGTTCTTCGGACAATTGTACTCCTGCAGCTAGCCTTAACATGTCTGTTAGCATTGACAGTTTTTATTGTTCTCAAACAGCATCGCCTGTTAATGTAACTTTAACAGTTCGAGACGCGTCTGGGAATTCTCATTCGGCTATAGCGGTGATTACGGTTAGGGATACTTTAAAGCCGGTTATCAACAATATGCCGGGTAACGTTACTCTAACGGGTAATGGTTTCCAATGCGCCGCAACTTATGTTTGGACTGTACCAACGGCTTCTGATAATTGCGGAATTAGTGCCTTTACATCTTCACATACCCCTGATTCCTGTTTCCTTTTCCCGCAAGGGGTGACTACGGTAACTTACACCGCTGTTGATCCATCGGGGAATACCACGGTAAGGTCCTTCACGGTTACGGTCAACAACTGTCAAGGCGCGGCGGTTTCATTGAACACCAATAGTTCAAATTGTGTAGATAGTTCCCTGACCGTTGACGTTAATCTCAATAATTATGTAGGTAGTTTAGGTGCACTTTCGTTGACTATTACCTATCCTCCAAGTCATATGTCCTTTGCTTCAATAGATTCTGTATTACCAGGATTTATCCCCGGATCTGTTATTTCCAATGCTGTTAACGGTAGGCTCAGGTTAGCTTGGTCATCCACTGATTCAATTAAGATTTGTGGCGGCTCTTCAACTTTGTTAAGACTTCGCTTCAATACTTTAGGTGTATTCGGAGTTTCAAGTTTAGGTTTTGACCTAAGTATTCCCGAGAATAATGAGTTGGCCACGGGATTGGCTGTCGTTATTCCTTCTACTTATACCGGAGTAAGTACAACTTTGAATCCATGTTTAGGCATAATTGGTCAAGTTACCTATCCCAAATCGCCTGCTGTTCCATTGAATAATGTTGATGTAATAGTTAGTAGTGATGCCACTTATCGTTTTGACTCCGTTGCCTTTAATACCGTGGCCACTAGTGGTGCCACCAATTTGACCGTCAGCGATGATCAAACCATTACGGGTATTCCAATGGGTTTTAGCTTTAATTATTTCGGTAATACCTATAACTCTATCAACATTTGTTCGAATGGTTGGGTTTCGTTTACTGAAACTAGCTCAACATTTACAGTGAATTTTGGCGGTTCGGTTAACAACGCCATTCATGGTGTCATGATGGATTTGTATCCTATCCCTGGTTATTTCATTCGTTATTCGACATTGGGCTCTGCTCCAAACCGCCAATTTATTGTTGACTATCATATGGGTTATTTTTCTTGTAGATCAGATGCAACCTTGTTTACAGATTTCCAAATTGTACTCAATGAAAATGGTACCATTGCTTTGAATACTATAGCTCATCCCGGTTGTAGTAATAGACCAGCCATTCAGGGTATTTCAAGTTTGGCTGCAAACAATAATGATCGGATTAGAGTTTACACGCCCGGTCGTAACGGCACAAATTGGTCAGGGGTTTCGAATTCATCCTATCTTTTGAATTACATCCCTGCTGCCAATTTTACAGGTCGTACGAATTCTAATGGTAACTACTACATCAGCGGTAGAAATCTTAGCCTAGGATCAGCATATAAGGTTTCTATGAATATTCCTATAGATGATAATGGTTTCAATTCAACTGATGCCCTTATTGTAGAGAAGTACGACATCGGCGCTCAAACGATCTCTGGTTGTTCCTTAATCGCTGGTGATGTTAACGGCTTGTCAGGTATTAATGGAATAGATGCAGGACTCATTAAGTCTAATTTTTCTAATCCAACCTTAAATTTTGCAAAAGGTCCTTGGGTTGTTTGCGATACCGTCCTTACATATAATGCTCCTCTGACTACCAAGAACCTTTCAGCAGTTGTTACAGGTGATGTGGACTTATCCAAGACTATCTTTACCCCAATCCCGCGTTATTCTTATCTTACCTTGGAGAATCAGGGCTCTGTTTCAAAAGATAAGGAGGGCTTTGTAATTCCTGTTTATTTGAATCAGAACGTTATTCTGGGCGCTGCTTCTATCGTATTCACTCTGCCCGAGGGCTTGAGAATTAGTGATGTTAAGTTTGCTGATTCTAATAGTGAAACTTGGACATGGAAACAGGTTAACAATACCTTACGTTTAGCATGGAGCTCTATTAATGGAATATCATCGGAGTCCAATACCCCATTGTTTACGATACATTCCATGAATATGGTAAATGGTGCAATTGGCCTAATTGCAGAGGAAACTGAATTTGCTAATCCTATGGCAGAAGTAATTTCGGGTCTTCAACTGAGGTTGCCGAACTTAAATTCGGTCAACAAGTTGGTATCTGTTTATCCAAACCCATCCAATGGAATCTTTACGATCCATGGTTCGGTGGAAAGCTATGAGGTATTTGATGCCAGTGGTCGCCTTGTACTAAGCGATGTTGCTAATGGTTCGAATGTTAATCTGGATATGCGTAATCATGCGGAAGGTGTATACCAAGTGCATGTGCAGACTCCTAAGGGCTTAGAAGTTACGAGGTTAGTTCTTCGTAAGTAGTTTCATTGCTCAATTAAAGAAAAGGCCCGCATTAGCGGGCCTTTTTTGTTTGATTAGTTTTCCGATAAAGAGAATTAAATTTTCTAGTATCTAATTTGTTGGCTTGTCTGGAAGAAAATTATGTATGCCCGTTGATTATCTTGTTTATTTCTTGGAACGCTTCATGGCTCCAAAGGCTTGTTTAATCATGGGTCTGGGCATCCATTGCACAAAACGGTTAAATTGTCCTGCCATGAGACGTTCTCCTCCATCGATGGTAATGCATCCTCCTTGAATGTAGTCAGCCATTGGACTCATCAGGAAAGAAGCTAGATTGGCTAGTTCAATAGGCATACCATAGCGGCCTAATGGAATTCCCCTTTGGTAGGCTTCCTCGATAGATGGGTCCGGCATTAGCCGTGACCATGCCCCCTCTGTTGGAAAAGGACCTGGGGCTATCGCATTGAGACGAATCCCATAGGTTGACCATTCGACGGCAAGACTGTTGGTCATCGCAAGTACCCCTGCTTTGGCACAGGCCGATGGGAGGACAAAGGATGAACCGGTCTCGGTGTAGGTGGTGACAATGTTGAGGATGTTGCCGCGGATAGGTGAATTTCCGGTTTTGGCGTAGTTATTGGATTCCGTTATTAACTTACGAATTATCCGATTTCCAAATTCAAGGGTACAATTGAATGTCCCTTTGAGGACGATATCCACCACCGAGGAGAAGGCGTTTGGGCTAAGATCTTCTGAAGCTGCCAGAAAATTGCCAGCGGCATTGTTGACTAATCCATCGATTTGTCCCCATTTTTCGGTCAAGTAATCGAACATGGAGGCAACATTTGCGGCTTCACGTACATCGCAAACGTAATAAAGGCTACCCTCTCCAATGAGGTTGCAAGCGTCTATAAGTTTAGACTCGGTTCTGCCGCAAATGGCAACTTGGGCCCCGAGTTCATGAAATTGCTGAGCCATGGCGAGGCCTAGCCCAGAACCGCCTCCAGTCACGAGGATGTGCTTGTCGGATAATGTGGTTTTGTCAAACATCCTATTGATTTGAAAGAGCAATATAATCCAAGGTTCGCAATGTTCAGTGCCCCATGAAATAGGCAAGGTAAGCCCCTAATAGGGCACCACTCAATTGAAACCAACTGAACTTGTGGTTATTACTGCTTTCGAAAAGGATGGTGGAAGCTATTTGTAGGAATGAACCAGTAGCAAGCGCCATCAAAGCGTGAAGTATTTCTCGATTGCCATCGCTTGTATGACCGAGGCCATGACCGATCCATAACCCTAAGGGAGTACAGCAAGAAACCCAAAGGACTGCTGACCATAATTGGAGGGGTGTTGCCTTCTGACGAAGGAGCAATGCGGCAAGAGCAAAGGTTGTTGGGGCCTTGTGAAGAAGAATACCCAGCAGGAGTGGTGACCAAGCAAGAGGACTGTCTATGTGATCGCTTGCAGCCGATACGGGGATTCCCTCGATTAAACCATGGATACTAAGGCTGATCATTAAACCCCAGGAGCTTGCCCAGGTTAATCTTGAGGATTGTAAGTGATTCTTGTCTTTGGTTAAGCGTGCGCTGGTTGCTTGTAATGGATTGTGTGGACCAGCATACGGAGATCTGTCATGCATCGCTCCTATGTTCAACACTCCTTCGTGGCGTGTTTCTCCGTGGCGTGTTTCTTGGTTCAGTTTTTCTCCGTGAAGGGGTTGATGGAGGTCTTTATGCAAGGGATGGTCGCAGTGATGATTTGCTTCATGATGCAGATGTCCATGTTCGATTCCTGCAGAAAATTTTTCGAGAATGAACTGTAGGAAGAAACCACTTAGCAGCCAGAGGTTTTCGGTAGGGTGTCCATAAGCAAGTACCTCTGGAAGTAAATGCAGAATGGCTGTGCTGAAAAGCAAGCCTCCACAGAAGGTTAGCATCCATCGGAATCTCAAACGGTCCATAGCGCCTTGGTAAGTGCGGGCTAAGAGTCCACCCAAGAGTCCGGATAGCAACAAGGCCAGACCTGTTATCAACATGGGGATTGTATTTGGGATCAGGATGGTAATTCGGGCTTGCTTGAACCGTCAATTTTATTCATTACAAGCCATAAACTTAATGCAATAAGGACACCGAGGAAAGCTCCCAAAGCAATATCCAAAGGAAAATGAACGCCTACTCTCATTTGCGACCAACTCACCAAACTTGCCCATAAGCTGCCAACGATAAGCCCTGTACTTTTCCATCGCCGGAGCATGATTAAGCCCAGGGTCCATGCAAGCGCAAAGTGATTACTGGCATGGGAGGAAACAAAACTGAATCCACTGCCGCACTGTACAAGCAAATGGCAATCGGAGGCGGTATCAGGGTAGCGGCATGGGCGAAGGCGCATAGCCCAGGGTTTGATCACCGATGCGGACATTTGATCGCTGACGGTTACTGCCAAAAGAAGAAGAAAGACAATTTGCCAAACCTTTGGAATGGGTTGATAAAGCAACCAAGCCAGAATACCTAGATACAAGGGCGTCCAAGTCCAAGGATTTCTGGCATAAATAGCCAAGGTGTTTGTCCATGAGGGTAAAGAGGATTGGTTAACCACACGAAAGAGATACAGTTCCCAATCGGGAGGGGCCATTAACCAGCCGATCTGTCGAAGGGTATAAAGGGTCGTTATAAATCCCACCCATAGCAACGCGACAAATCGAAGGGCACCCATGACCGCATCTGATTTTGGGAGAAGGTTCAAGGGAATTGCCTTAGGATTTACGCGCCAGAAAGATGCAGCGGGGACTGCCTTGTCCTGCTGGCGATAACTGATAATTACCCCAATGTTGTAGCACTTCGAAACCGCTTGATTTCAGCATGGATTGAAGTTCTTCGGGGCAATAACAACGAACTTTTTCTACGTAGACCTCGGTGATCGCCCCCGACTTTTGGTGAATAATTTCAATGGATTTGAGAACATACCCGTCTGCCAACGTACGACTTATTTTGGTGTCAAAATTTGGCCCGTAACGATATTCTGACTCGTTGATTTGCGATAGAACGAACTCTTTGTTGAAAAAGTCCAGCACCAACAAACCATCTTCTTTCAGGTGGCGATGTGCATTGCCAAGAACTTTTAAATCTTGATTCTTATCATCGAAATACCCAAACGAGGTAAAGAGATTTACGACAGCATCAAAATCCGTATTTAATTGAAAATCACGCATATCTCCAATATAGAACTTCATGCGCTCAGAGATAGGGTTGTTTGGTTGGATAAAATTCTCTTGAGCTTTGGCGATTAGCCGCGGCGATAAATCCAGGCCGGTCGTGGTATAGCCTAACTCTGCAAAGGAATGGGTATGCCGACCCCAACCGCAACCCAAATCAAGAATTTGTGCGGTGATAGGTAAACCAAGCGTTGTGGTTAATTGCAGGATGAATTCTTTGGCCTCCGATAGGTCGCGATGATCGTAGATCTCTTCGTAGTAAGGACTGTCAAACCAGGATTCAAACCAGGCCTTGTTCAGGCGTGGCGAGTTCGAGGCAAGGGTATTTGGGTTGGGCATGGCAATTTGGCAGAACTAAGGGCAACGAGGACAACGTATTCGAAGAAGTACCGGCAGATGGTCGCTAGGTCCACCAAGATAACGATTGCCCGCGTAAGTCCTGTAAGGGTATCCTTTGAATTTGCCTTCTTGCTGCACCATGGATTCATCCTTGGACGCTTGGGCTGACCCGATGACGTAGTGGTTTTGAGAAGTGTTACTCGCTAACAGCGAACGGCTCAGGATGATTTGGTCAAGCCATTCCCATCGATCCTGGAAGCAATACGACCCTCCCTCCAGGCCGCTAAAGGGGTGGTATAATCCCTTGGAACCGGTGGAATCTGCCCCCAGCAACAAACGAATACTTGCATCCTGTGGGGTATCGTTGAAGTCTCCGGTGATGATGATGGAACAGCGGTTGGGTCCACCGTACATAGCAAAGAGGCTATCCACGGCTTTGCGCAGGCAACGCGCTGCGGCATATCGGTTGGGGGCCGATTTCTCCAGGCCTCCTCGACGCGATGGCCAGTGATTGACCAGGATATGAAGGGTATCGCCGCTGGGTATTTTGCCAGAGACCAAGAGGATTTTACGGGTGGGTGTGGCTGTATCTCCGGGTAAATCTACCGTGAGGTCTTGGCGTGCAATGGGCTTAAAGCGCGATTTGTGGTAAAGCAAGGCAACATCAATACCCCGTGAATCGTTCGAGGGGCAATGCAAATAGGTTAAAGGGCTGCGACGCAATTCGGGTTGTCGCAACAGGTCTTTGAGCACGTCTTCGTTTTCCATTTCACAAAGTCCCAACAGATCAGGCACATTACCTTGGTTTAGGCCAGCGATGACTTTGGCCAATTTCCCCAATTTGGTATAATATCGCACGGAATTCCAGGCCAATTCTGAATGGGGGAGGAAATCTTCGTCGTTGACCTTGACATCGTTGAGGGTGTCAAACAGGTTCTCCAAATTGTAATGAGCGATACACAGGTCGAGGCCCTTCGGTTTGCTGCGATTTTGAGCGACAACCTCCGTAGGGACCGCTTGGCCAAGAAATGCAACGAAGACCAACAGCCAACCTAAGTTTTGCATAAAAGAGGAGTTTGTTAATTTTACGTAAAATAACGTCACAAACAGGCAAAGGGAATTATAATTGACCGTTCATGATGAGGCAATTGAGCTTTCATGATGATACAATTGAGCGTGAACCAGGTAGAAATTTCGATCTAAGCGCATGAATGACCCGCATTTTCCTTCCTTTGCCTCCAAGCGTCAGGCTCCTCCAAACGTGAGCGAGGCTCAACCGATGGTCATCCGCAAGCTTTACCAAGGCCGCCGCATTGAGATTTACAACAGGGAAATGTCATGGTTGGACTTCAACGAAAGGGTCCTTCAAGAAGCAGAGCACCCCGATACGCCTCTGGGCGAGCGCTTGAATTTCATGTCCATTTTTTCGTCCAATATGGACGAGTTCTTTAGGGTGCGGGTGGCCAACCAATACCGCCTTTTGCAACTTGGGGCGGGCTCCTTAAGGAAATTGGATTTTCACCCTAAGCAGGTGTTGACCCAAATTCACCTCAAGGCCCAAGAACTGCAGGATCGATTTGAAGCCTTGTTTCAGCATCAAATTCGCCCAGCGTTGATAGAAAACGGGTTTGTGCTTTGTGACGAGCAGACGATTCCCACCGAGTTGTTGACCAAGGTCGATGAAATCTTTCAATCGAAGGTGCAGCCCTATCTTAATCCCATTCTGCTTAATTCCAAAACAAGGAAGTTAAGACTGCGGGATGCCTACCTCTATTTCGCGGTTCGATTGGAATATGAGCGAAAATCATCAGGCACCCAGCATGCGATTTTGGAAATTCCGGTTCGCTACACCCAGCGTTTTTTTGTATTAGGGGAATTCAAGGGAAAGCAGTACGTGATCTTCCTCGATGATATCGTTCGGCTTCATGGAAAGGATATTTTTCGGGCGCTAGCCCCGGCAAAGGTTCATGGATACACGATCAAAATAACCCGAGATCAAGAACTGGATTTGGAGCACGATTTGGGACAAAACCTATTGGACAAAATGCGGGCCGGGTTACGCAAAAGAGGCAAGGGGGATCCTGTACGCTTTCTGTATGATCAGGCCATACCCCAGGACCTGCTCAAGGTCTTGGTTCGTAAATTCTCTGTCAAATCCGCCGATTTGTTTGCGGGAGGTCGATACCATAATTTCCGGGATTTGAGGCAATTTCCTTTGCTTGGAAGAACGGATTTGCAGTACCCCGTTTGGCTATCCTGTTCCCCGGGCCTATGGTCGGAGCAGAAAAGTTTGTTCAAGGCTATCCGTGCCGCCGATAGGTTGGTTCATCACCCTTACCATTCTTACGATATCGTTCTGCAATTTCTGCGAGAGGCTGCTTTGGACCCGCAGGTACGCTCCATTGAGATCACCTTGTATCGTTTGGCCCCCGTGTCTTCGGTGGCTCGTTCCTTGATCACGGCGGCGCTTAACGGCAAGAAAGTGCGTGCGGTGGTCGAAATCCAGGCACGCTTTGACGAAGAAAATAACATTTTCTGGGCCGAAAAACTAAAAGAAGCAGGGGCGGAGGTATTGTACGGTTATGAAGGCATGAAAGTGCATTGTAAATTATGCCTTGTGACCCGTCGCGAAAAAGCCAAAGACGTTCGTTATGCCCACCTGAGCACGGGGAACTACAATGCGCAAACAGCCAAAGTCTATGCAGACGATGGATTGTTTACCTGTTCTCCATCGATTACCGCGGAGGCCGCCAGACTCTTCAAGTCCTTGTACAAAGGTCATTTCCATTATTCCTACCGGCATTTGTTGGTAGCCCCCTATTTTTTGCGCCAGCCTTTGCTTTCCTTGATTGACTTCGAAATTCAGGAAGCCAAACGTGGTCAGCCCGCATGGATTTTTCTTAAGCTCAACTCCCTTGTGGATGAAGAGCTGATTGCCGCCCTGTATCGCGCATCCCAAGCCGGTGTTCAGATTCGTTGCATAGTTCGGGGGATTTGCAGTCTAATTCCAGGAGTTCCGCAATTGAGCGAGCATATACAGGTTGTCTCCATCATAGATCGTTACCTGGAGCATTCCAGGGTCTATGCCTTTGGGCATGGGGGAAAGACGAAGCTGTATTTGTCCTCGGCAGATTGGATGGCTCGTAACATGGATCACCGGGTGGAATTGGCCTTTCCGTTGGAAAGCCCATTGCTCCAACAAGAAATGCTGGACCTCATGGAAATTCAATGGTCCGATTGTACTCAGTCTCGTTACCTGAACGGGCCGCAGGCAAACCATCGAAGAGTCCCTCAGGTGGATTCCCCTCAGGTGGATTCCCCTAAGGGTCTGGGCAACCCGGTGAGGGCCCAGGCTGCCTTTCATGATTACCTTCGTCAGCTTAAATTGGAAAATTGAGGTTAGCCGCTATTGATTTGGGATCCAATGCCGCCAGATTGTTGGTCGTCAAGGTTTTGGCCCATGAAGGCGCCAATCCTGATTGGAAGGCTATCGAGTACATCCGGGTTCCGGTACGTTTGGGAGACGACGTTTTCTTGACCGGAAAGGTGGGCGCTCTTCGTCGTCAGCAATTGCTGGAAACGATGAAGGGTTTTGGCTACCTGCTCAAAGCCTACGAGGTCGATCATTGCTTGGCTTTTGCGACCTCTGCATTGCGGGAGGCAAACAACGGCTCCGAAATTATCGAAGCGATCCATCGTGATGCTGGAATTGCGATGGAACTCATCAGCGGATCAAAGGAGGCCGAGTTAATCTACAAAGCGCACCGTTCCTTGGCAGGCCCCGAGGACCAATTGGTTTTGATGGATGTGGGTGGTGGTTCGACCGAGATTTCTTTGATCCAAGGTCAACGTTCCATCCTTAGCAAATCCTTCGCCTTGGGTGCCGTCCGACTTTTGGACCAAACAGACCGCGAACATGACTGGAAAGCCTTCAAAGATTTTGTGAAAGGAGAATTACTCCCGTTCAAACCATCGGCTTTTTGGGGGAGTGGGGGAAATATCAACAAGGTATTCGATTTGCTACGTCCCGGCAAAGGCGAGCCATGTTCCTACAAGCAATTGGACAAACTGTATGAACAATTGCTGCCGATGAGTCCAGCCCAAAGGGCCGAGCATTACGGACTCAATGAAGACCGAGCAGACGTAATTGTACCTGCCCTGCGCTTGTTTCTTTGGGTCATGAAGCAAGCAGATTTCGGTAAATTGCATAACAGCAAATTAGGCCTTAAGGAAGGCATGATTGTGCAACTTCTCGAAAATTATTGGCAGGGTGAATTTTCACCCAGAGCTGGATGGGGACCGGGGCCGTTGAGCGATACCACCCATTTGTCCACTGCCGAATAATTCAGTTTTCATTCCAACGCTGGGAGTACGTCAAACCGCTTTCCCATCGGATATTTTCATCATCATCGATACGCCGCACCCACAGCCGCCAACCATTCCCACCGGAACGGCCTTGCAAGGACGCGGTGAATCGGTATTGCCCGGATGAGCCTGTCCACCAGCCGGTCCCGAAACTTTGATCTTCACGGACCGTAACACGCTCACCTTCCGGCCCGGCGATGGCCCAAGTTTGACCAATTTTCAAATCGACTTGTGTTCGAAATACCCTTTTCCACAACAGGTTATACGCGATAACCCAGGTTTGCTGGTGAGGATTGGAATACCCATGGGCAACCTGTAAATATCCGCTCATTCCCTGGTCCAATCCTTTGCGTTGAGGCAATGGCCACGGCATGCGCAGGTATTGAAAAAGGTAATCTCCTTGACGCCCCCTCTCGGCTTGTTTGTAGATCATCGTGTATCGGCTATCCTTGAAGGGTCCTTTTAGCATTCTTCCTTCCAGTCCTCTGTTCCATGCGATAAATTGACTTCCGAATTGCTGCTCAGGCCCTTCTTCTACCCAATGGGATCGCAATGTGAGGGACCAATACGGAACTGGAGACCAAAGGGCATTAAGGTCAAGAGATTGACGGTGGCCAACTGTGGGCAATGTTATACTGAATATTCTAGAAGCCTCTGTGCCTTGGGATAGTTTAGACCATCGCAGGCCCAAGCTCCAGCTTGGATGCGGAGTCATGATCAAGGTGTGTAGTTGACTGTAATCCCACGATAGGATATGATCAAGAACGGGGTGCCTGGGGTTTTTGCTCTTGTTCCAAGCCAAGCTCGGGTTAGAGGACCTGATGGCCACATTGCTTTGAAAAAAGTAATTTCTTCTTTGAATTTTATAATTAAAGCCCAAGGTTTTGAGGTGGTTGATGATTTGATCGACCGGGGTATTCGTATTATTTGCCTTGATGATTTGGGTCGTCAAGATTGATGAATTCCATGATGCAGGAAGATTCAGAGAGGAAGGCATCGCGAATTGAAGCCCTAGAATTCCCCATGATCGCTCTTTTTCCCAAGCCAATGAATTCATCCACACGGCGGTCTTGGTTAGAGCATTAACACCCAATGCCAAGTCGTCCAAAGCAGCATCTGGTAAGGGACTGTTCAAGATGCCCAAAGCATAGGAGTTCATGACGATCAGATGATTTCCCCATGCACTTTGCAGCGAGAACCCCCTTGCTTGGTTACCGTTGGACATTCTGGAGGATGCGAATGGAATTTCCGATCCAGGGATATGCGCCCATGGATTGGCAAAGGCCGGAATACGCTGCGTATTGCCCAAGAGCCTGTTCCCGGATTGCGGGTGAAAGTCCCCCAGTAGCCACATCATTTTGCCTCTTATACCTTGAACAAAGAATCCGGGAATTCCGGCAAAGCTCCGGTCTGCTGGTTTTTCGATCGTCATGGCCCAACCGATGTTATGGTATTGTTGGCGTAGGCGGTACTGCCAACGTTCTTCCAAAATTGCCTGTTCATTGCGTATGCTCGAGCGCTCATAACGCGTTCCGTAGAGGACATCCATTCCCGATTTCAAGGCTCTAAAACGCATGTTATGAAGGGGTAATTCTCGTCCAAAGGCTTCCTGAAAGGTTAAAGCTACGTGGCTTTCCATCCAGGGAAGAATCAGCCAGAAGGCGGCTTGCTTGGGCCTGCCATGCACTCTCACTAGGCTGTCCATGGCCGAGCATTGTTCTTTGCTTAAACCCAGGGTATCCATGGCCAAGGCTCTTAGGGGTTTATTCCACGGTAATCGATTTTGGAGGGTCCACGGAAGGTCCAAAGCAGAGTTCTCCCAACGATCCGGCATATCTTCCAGCATAGGATGCTGGGTTGCCTGAATTTGTTCTTGGATTTGCGCATTATCTTGATCAAGTTCGCTTTGTGCCCACAGGAAATGTCCTTCCCCTAACAACGTACAAAACCATTGCATGCCCAACCAACTAAGGGCGACTTTGGGCATTGGTAGTCCGTATGGGTGCCGAAGAAGATCCTCAATTTTGAACCGAAAGAGTTCTGTGGGGGTCAACTCTATCATTTTCTTTGTACCCCTCCTTCCCATGCGGCCTGGTAGCTAAGTCCGGGCAATGGGCTGTCCATGGTGGATGCCCATGCCGAGGATTTATCTCGTAAGTAACATAATCCAAACTTCATAACGGTATTCACGGGGTCGGTACTGAACACCATGCCAAAGCCTGATTTTCTTTGATAGATGAAGCCCATTTCAAGTCTCAATCCTTCGATTCGGCTGAAATGTGTTGCACCATGGATGATCCAGGGGGCGCTTTTCATCATTGTGAAAAGGCTTAAACCAAGTCCATGCACAATCTCTTCGCGTTGGTCTAGATTTGCTTCTGAGCCAGATAGGTTCTGAAGGATCATGGGATGCTGAAGGTTCAGTCCAATGCGCCAGTGCTTGCTCAGGGCTTGTTCGGAGCCAACGGTTGCTGTTACGCTTTGATATTGAATGTTATGACTGCTCAGCCTGTTCCATTCAAGCGATATACCGCTACGGTTACGGTTCATTGATTTGCTGTACCCAAGATTTACTTTGTGCCTTCTCAGAGGTGGACTTCCGTTTTGGGTGATACCGAATGTTAACCAGTTTTGAAGGGAAGCGTAACTCGCCGCGAATGTAATTTCTTGTAGGGATGGGATCGCAGGATGGTAACGACCGGCTACAGCCGTTGACCACTTTAGATCAGTACGAGGCGGTGTGGATGGCCAAGACCATTGGCCTGGAATCCAACCGTTTAGTGCAGGTTCTCGGTGAATCCCCAAGGGCAAAAGCGCGGGTCTAGACTGTCCTTGGGCGATGCATTTAAGTGATAATTCCGTCAGGGCCCAAACCAGGAAGGTACTCCGGATCACGAATGACCCCGCATTGCTTTTTACCTTGTTGGAGCATAATGGAGTGATCTGCAGCGAATCCATGGCCCTGCAAATTGGGCGAGGATCGATACAGGTCCCGTACGAAAACGTTTATTCCCGAAAATAAACCCGATCCTACCAGCGCATCAATGCAGAGGCCCAGGTGAAACCGCTACCAAAGGCAGCAAACAGCAACAAATCACCCGGCTCAATGCGGCCTTGGGCGTAGGCCTCGCTCAAGGCGATTGGAATACTGGCTGCGGTGGTGTTTCCGTAACGCATGATGTTATTGAAAACCTGATCATCACGAAGCCCCATTTTGTTTTGGATATACTGACTGATTCTGAGATTGGCCTGATGAGGAATCATGAGTTTGAGATCGGAGGCTTGGTACCCGTTGGCCTGCAGGGCTTCCTCAATCACCTCTGCAAATCGCACTACCGCATGTTTGAAGACGAAGTTGCCGTTCATGTAGGGGAAATACGAAACATCATCGGGGTCGTTACGTTCCAAAATCTGGGGAACCCATTCCCTGGTGCTGGGCCCCAGGAGGGCAAGTTCTGTGGCGTGCTCTCCTTGGCTATGCAAATGGGTGGACAAAATTCCCCTCCCTGATTCTTGGGTGGGCCCAAGGACTACTGCTCCTGCTCCGTCTCCGAAGATGACCGAAACATTCCGCCCACGGGTGCTCAAATCCAATCCCGCCGAATGCAGTTCAGCACCGACGACCAGAGCATATTTGGCGGCACCGTTGCGTATGTATTGATCCGCAATCGATAAGGCATAAACAAAGCCGGAACATTGGTTTCGAATATCGATGGCACCGATGGTTCTGCACCCCAGGTTCTGTTGGAGTTGTACCCCTGGCCCTGGAAAGTAGTAATCCGGGCTAAGGGTCGCAAAGAGAATGAGGTCCACGTCGGCAGCCTCTATGCCAGCGGCTTCCATCGCTCGTTTGGCTGCTTCTGTCCCCATGGAAGAAGTGGTATCCACACCTGGAACCGCAAACCGACGCTCTTCGATGCCGGTCCGTTCCATGATCCATTCGTTGGTCGTTTCCATCCATTGGCTAAGGTCATCGTTGGTCACGACCCTGGATGGAACAAAGTGGCCGGTTCCAAGAATACGGCTATGGGTGACGTTAGTAGGCATGCGATAGGGGATTATCTCTCGCAATTTACGAAAGACTGCCTAAATCGGGTTTGAAAATCCCAATTTGAATATTCTTACTCTCAAGGGTTGTGGTTTTCCTTCTGTAGATGAAGGAAACAAAATTTGAGGGAATATTAGGAAACGATCGGGTCAACCGATACGAAAGAGCGGTCTTTGTCTCCTTTGGTGAAAACAACGCGACCATCCACCAAGGCGAACAGGGTGTGGTCCTTGCCAATCCCTACATTGCGACCGGGATGATGTCGAGTACCGCGCTGGCGGATGATGATATTGCCGCTGTTGGCCAATTGTCCACCAAAAATCTTGACGCCCAAGCGTTTACTTTCCGATTCGCGGCCGTTTTTGGAGGATCCTACACCTTTCTTATGTGCCATGGTTGGGGTGAATTATATGCTTTGGAAAGAAAATGATGGATTATGC
>Ga0214921_10001813_pt1 | contig 35724 bp, 57 predicted proteins | sample LL1505_MetaG_FD_177992 | JGI IMG/M metagenome (GOLD analysis project Ga0214921, IMG submission 177992) | Freshwater microbial communities from Lake Lanier, Atlanta, Georgia, United States - LL-1505 | ecosystem: Environmental > Aquatic > Freshwater > Lake | place: USA: Georgia | collected... | reverse complement strand
TTCCGTAATCGCTGTGGGCGGCCACGAGTGCTTCAAAAGTTTTAGGTTCAACCTTCGCTGGTGCTTCAACAACTGGCGAAGCCGAGATGGGCTTAATGCCGAACTCGGTTAGAACTTTCTTCACAACTTCGCTCATCTCTTCCTTTTTATCTTCGGAGGGTTCAACCTCAACTGAGATTTCGGGAGCAGGGGCGGGAGTCTCGGAGGGCTTCTCGGAGGCCATCTCCTCTTTTTTTACTTCTTCTTTGGGTTTCATCGAATCTTCAATGGCCGCCAAGCGAACCTTGATATCCTCGATATCTTTAGAATAATTGTTTTCCATATTTGTTTTGTCCTTTTTGTCAAGTGGAGCTTCCTCCACGGCTTCTTTAGTTACTGCCGGAATTGATTTCCCTCCCTGCACATAACCGAGTTTTTCCATAAACTTCACCATCTCCTCGAATAATCCATTCGTGGCGGCTGGGCTGGAAACTAAATCAGCAGAGGCGATGCTCTGGGGGCGAATGTAATCCTTTCCATTGATGGTCTCGGACTCGTTCACAAAGGCCAATGAAACTCCGAACTGATCGGGGGCTTCGGATGCCATCTCTTTGATTAGGCCGTAGTGGGGCGAATTGCGGAGCAAGCGAAGGTCGGCCACCAGCCTATCCCCTTCAATGCGGGGGTTTCTTGCGAAGCCTACTACTGCATCTAATCCGCTTCCGTGGTTCATCTTAACCTTCACACCATTCTTTGCCTTACCCATAAGTTTGAGAGCAGTCTCTAGGCTTGTTTTATCCACGAAAAGGTCGTGTCCTTTAGCCTCTCCCACCTCCAAAATGCTCACACCGCCTAGTTCCATTTCCTCCATCTCCTCGTCCCGATAGGTTGAATAGGCAACCGCCGCCCTCTGCGTTTCGTCTGGAAACTTGGATATTGCTTCTTCGTCACCCATAAAGCGGGATACAAAGTCTTGCTCTGATTCGTCTGCGGAAGGTAGGGGTAAAGGCATAAATGCCTAGATTATGTCAAAGGAGATCGCCGTCTGCCTTGCGATAGGAGTCTTTAACCTCACCCCCACCAGCCATCTTTAGAAACTTATTCACTCTAGCCATCGCCCAAGCGTTGCGTGAGTTTGGCTTCCCCCCGGTAATCGTTGGCCTAAAGCTAGTCGAGAACGCACCCGCCCCCCTGCGAAACACTTTCTTCAATGCTCCAAGGGTGGGAGCTTTCCTTGAGGGGTGCTTGTCCTTGAACTCGGAAATCTTGTTCTTCAAAGCCTCCTCGTTCTCGGCTGAAATCTCAATGTCACCAGCTTTGCTTCTTGTGGATGCTGTGCCTTCGGGATTCTCCTTTGAGCCTTTGATTCGCTCTTTAGGAGGGGCTGGGGTTTGGCTTACTGGTCTGGCAAGTTCTTCTTTCTTATCTGTAATCGGCCCGCCCACAATCCAAGCGTCACAAGTCCTTTTAGCCGCACACTTAAAGTCAAAAATCTCGCAATATCCAAGGTCGCCAGCCACCGCGACCTCATCAGCATCAATCCCTATCCCGCCTTTTATGCAATTTAGAAGTTTGCTGGTTTGGTTAAAGGCCGCACAATTACCACAAAGCATCTTCTTGGCCGTGGCTACATCGCCTTGGAACTCGTCTGCCTTGGCTTTCCAATAATCCTCGTTGGGTTCGTTCGGGTTAGCTGGGCCGTAGTTTGCATCGTCCACGGCTGTCTGCCTATTGGCTAGGTTGGTTTTGATGTCTTGGGTTGCGATTGGGCAAGAAGCTGGTTCTGCTAGTTCTTCTTTTTCTACTTTTGAAATATCCTCGGTTTTGCCATTAAATAAACTCTTAATGTATATATCCATAGCCCGATCATACTTATCTTGATTAAAATCTTTTTCTGAAAATATCATTTTAGTTTCGGCCCTTTGAAATACTCATATAGTTTATATACATCCTTATCATACTTCTTTCCATTTGCGTGCCCAGCAAAAGTTTCAGCAACAAACTCTAATGCGTTTTTACCAGCATATTTACTAACCTTGGATGCTGTTACAGAGGTTATTTTACCAAATTTCCAAACCCTATAAATATCTGCGTCTTTCTCTCCAATCGACTTTATGTGAGCATTATGTGCATATTCGTGAGCAAATACATCTGTTGTTGAAAGCCAATTTCTTCTTACATCTGACTCTAAATCCAAAACAACACTATCATCTCCTCTATTGAATTTAGCTGAATTAAAAATCATTTGCTCTTGCCCAGCCTTGCTTCTTGTGGCAACTGCATATACGCCCTCATAATCTCCGCCATAACTTTTTTTCAAATCCATAGTAAATACTTGATCTGGCGGCGGGATTTCGTAACCCCTTGATTTTAGATTATTATACGACTTTTCTATTTCTTCTGCTCTTCTAGGATTTTCTGGAAGCAATGCTTGAATGCCATCTTTTCTAAATTTATCATTTATTTTTGAAACCCTTTTTTCGGATTCTGTTTGTTTTTTAGCTTTCCCAGTTGGCGGTGGTGGAGGCGGCAATCCGGGTTTTGCAACTGGTGGAGATGGCCTTTTGCCCCTTTCGTCTTGAGATGTTGGCCTTTTGTAATCCTTGGGGAATTTCCCACCGGGTCGGGTTGGCGTGTAGCCTCCCTTGAGTGGGGGTCTGCCGTAGCCTACTGCACATTTATTATCTGGCCCAAAAGTTCCACCCTCATCTTGTCCACAATCTCTGCCAGCAACGAACTCTGTTTTCTTGTCCTTTGCTTCCATCTGTCCAACTACTTTCCTTGCCCAAGCGTAACCAGCATCGCCACCCCATCCATTCCACGCTTGCCAGCCCTTGCCTTGCTCGTCCCAAGTGCTTCCCTTCTTATCGACTTCGTGCCGATCAAAAAAGGCTTTCATTCGTCTGGCTGTATCTGGGGATAGCTTAACGCCATTGATTAAATCCCTCGCCCTAGCGATGCCTACTTGGGTCATCCCTCGTTGGCTTGCTGGTTTGCCTTCCCGCACATCCAATGCTCGTTTAGCGGCATCCCTAGCCCCTTGTGGTGGGGTAAAATCAATCCCATCGTATTTTGCCAGCTCAATCCCGCCCATCATCCCCTCAATCAGCATCTTGATAGATGCGGGGTCGAGGCTTTCCAAAATCTCTAAATTACTTTTTTTTTGAGAAGTGCCAGCGGGGGCGGTCGGGGGCGTGGTAGGTTCCGGGGCTGGGGGTGTTGAGCCTCCTGAAGTATCCTCGCCTTGGTCTTTTGCAATCTGCTGTTTCTCTTCTTTGGTGGTCGGGATGGTTGTGCCAACATTGACCCCAGCGATGATTGCCCTTGCTTGGTCTGGGCTGATGGTCGGGAAGGCGGCGGTGATGATAGATACTGCACCCTCCTTGGAAACCGCACCCATAGCAACCGCATTGATAACATTGATGAGCGAAGCCACTTGTGCCCCATTGAGCGAAGCACCGCCAAGCATATCCTCGTCCGAAGGTTGTCCAGCGGGCTTCTGTTCGCCTTCTGGTGTGGTTGCTTGTGCTTTTTGTGAATCTCTGGTCAATCCCTCTGCGGCGATGTCGGAAATTGTATCTGCCGAAACTTCGTATTCCCCAGCCAAATCCTTCACCAGCTTGGCCTCAATAGCCCTCTGCCTCATAGCACTTTCAAAGTCTTGTCCGCGCTCGGCGTAGATGTCGGCGGCGGTTCGGAGACCAGTCTTAAACTCGGAGATTGCTGAAGCGGATTCTCTGCCTAAATCAATAGAGACATTAGCCCCAAAATTGAAAATGCCTCTAGTCGTTCTGCTCCCAACATTCTTTTCAATCAATCCTCTTGCTACGCCATCGGCAATAACGATGTTCTTAATTGGTCGAAGAACTTTATCATCTAGGAGCTTTTGGTATCTGCGGAAGGTGCGCCCCGCTTGTTGCATCTCTAGTCGGGCTGTCGGGCCACTCATAGCGGAAGGGTCTACGGCGAAGCTGTAAGGGATGCCCACACCCAAGCAAATGTTCCTCAAAAGAATCTTGTGGAACTCTGCGAACGCACCAGAGGGACGGCTCGGCCCATCTGGGAACACAATGTCCTCGCCCGGCTCTAGGTAAGAGATTTTACCAGACTCAATCGCTTCTAGTTTGATTGGACTTCCGTTAATGTCTTGGTCGTTTGTGAGCGAGGAGAGATCGGAGGCATTGTTGTTATTCCTCTTTATAATTGCACTTTGGCTAGAAGCAACCTTGGCCGACATCTTCTCAAAATTAACTATCTCATAAATATCCGTTGCATCATTGATGGCAGTATGAAAAGCAGAGATTCCTCGGTATTGGTCAATGCGAAGTGGGTCGAATAGGTGAAAGGCTTGGCTTGATGGAATCGTTGCTTGGAACGAATACATATCGCCAATCGTTCGGCTATAAACATCATAAGCCGTGGGCGAGCCAGTCTTTTGATCGATATGGATTCCACCAATTAACTCCGAGCTTGTATAAACTTTGTATGGGTCGCCAAGTCTATCACCCTCAATGCCTTGTATCTTTAAGTTGCCATCAGAATCTCGCACGAGAACAAAAAGAAAATCTCCATCTCGCAACATCGACATCATCGCTACTTGCATAAGTGTTGAGCCAGTATGCCTTGTGGTGATGTCGCATTTGTCGAACCACTCTGCCCAATACATCTCAACATCTGTATTGACTTCTGGATTCTCGGTTCGGGCTTGGTAGGAAATGTTTGCGGCGGTGTGACTGGCGAACTTCATTAGAATGGAGCGAACTAGGCCAACATTCTCTGCCAAATCCCTCGCCCTTTTCATCAGCTCCACTCGGTCATAGTTAGAACGATAATCTTCCGCACCAGAAAGCGAACTCGGCCCCTTGCGTTGCCTTGAATACTTTACCGCATCATACTCGAAGTTCTTAATCTTTTGACGAGCAACAAGCCTATCAACTGCACCTTGAGGATTTACAAAGGCAATCGCCTTGTCGATCAGATTGAGAGAGGCTTTTTTCACGAGCCAAAGTTTGCGTAGGTTGTGCGAACCCTAGTACCAGTCGCTTGCTGAATGGCTAGTGTAAGTTCCGCAATCGTATCTCTCACCTCACCCAGATTCGCCCTTGAGAAAGAGCGTCCAGCTATCGAATAGCTTGAACCCGCCACCGCTATTGCTTCGAGGCAAGTGATATATTTATCACGCAGAGAAGTTAGGGTGGTGAGGGGTAGCCCGATGAAATCACCCTTCGCCATTATCAAACTCACTTTCTGTCAAACTTGCGGGCGAGACTTTCAATCGCCCATACAAGGCCGCACCCACGATGTTCATACACTCGCAATCCATTAAGTGATTATGCTTCCCGACTTGCTTCCACACAAGCCTTTCCCTTCCAGTCATAGGGTTTTTCACTCGCACCTTCACCTCTGCCTCGATATGAACTCGCCACACATCTGGGGTATCCAAAGCTATGTAACCGGGTTCTTTGATTAGATTGGAGAGGATGTCTTTGATGGATGGGTTCGACCACCTCCAAACTGGGCAGAACTTCCACTTCCACCCTGCCTTCGATTGAACCGCCTTACCGCTGAAGGGGTCACCATTGGCAATTCTAGCATAGGGGCGTTGTAGTTTTTGCTCGCCCACAATCTCGGAGAAGCTGGTGCGGTCTGAACCCACCAATGCCATCCAGCCATTTTTACAGCAATTATAATAAACATCTCTGGTTTGATCGCCCGAATCGCAGAAAACGCACTTTGACTCAACTCCAAACTCCTCTGCCTTGGCCTTAATGTCTCCCCAAGTCTCAAGCCTTCCAGCCCATACTAGCCGTGATCTGCCCTCAATATCCCAAGCCCTAACAACGCACCAAGCGTGGAAGCCCCCCGCCTCTTGAATATCACAAGCCATAATCAGCTTCTCATTTACCCTAACTTCACCCATCTTGTAGTCACCCGCCACGATTTCCATCTTCTCTGATTCGTGTTCCATCCAAGGCTCGGCTAGAACTCGGTTCACAAAGTCTTGTAGCCCTATAATTCCATTGTGCTTATCTTGCAGAAACTTCACCGCTAGACTTCCGAAGGATACCCAAGGGGCATATAGGCCGTTGAGATGATAGGAGCGTCTGGCTGGTTCGCCCTTTAGATTGGTTGCCCTCCACTCGCCCTCTCTCAACATCTTGGTTTTCTGTCCGTCTGTAATCTTTTCTTTGCACCCCTCGCACTCGTAGTAGGTTGAGGATTTCACCAGCTTAAAATCATAAACGCCATCCTCAATCTTTGCTGACTCATCCCACTTCACTTGCCCCCAAACCAGCTTCTGCTTATGCCCACAATGAGGACAAGGAACGAAGTAGAAACGCATATCGCCCTTCTGCCATTCAGACCAAATAATTGAGTCGGCAGTTGTCGGTGTGCTGGTTGCTATGATGAGATGGTTTGGGTAGGTGCTTACTCTGGCCTCTGCTAATTGAACTGGGTTTGCCTCTCGACCCGAACCCGCTTGCTCTGGGAACTTGTCTACCTCATCCATACACAACAACGCAATCGAGCGACTAGAAAGAGCAGAGGGGCTAGTACCAGCCCACCAGACCGAGCATCGTTTGAAGTGCTGTTCGAGTATCTTTATTTTATCTGTATTGTCGGGCTTTTCCTTAGCGAGTGCTGGGCAATCGTCAATCATCGGCAACCACCTAGTTTCCGTGAATGATCTGGCTAAATGTTCGCTCGGCATCACCCACAAGGCGGGGCAAGGTCGCTCTGCTATTCGATACGCTAGGCCAGCTAGAATCGTTGTGGTCTTGCTTGTTTGTGCCCCCCATACCAGCACCACCCTACGAATTGAATCATCGCCAAAAGCCTCTAGGGGTTCACGGACATAGGGCGTGAGGGTTGTTGAGTACGCTCCGGGTATGTTTGTTACCCTAGCTGAAAGGGTGAGGTTTTTCTCTGCCCATTCTGGAATCGAGAGTTGTTCTCTTGGCTCAAACAAAAGGCGAGCGAAGTTCTTGGCCTCATCAATCTGGTTCATCTCTTAACCAGATAATCTTTTGCGTATGCCCAAGCTGGGTTCATATGAATTTGATGATGGCACTCAAAGCACACCGCCAAGAAAAACTCTACCTCATTGAGCCTATCCCCAAACCTTCCTCGCCTATGGTGAACTTGACTCGCCATCTTGCATCGGCACACTTGGCAGACTGGATTGTTTGTTAGGAACTTCTCTCGAACATCTTTATAGACTTCGTTCTGGCCTTTTCTCTTTGCAGATACTCGGCGTAGTTTCCCGCCTCGTTTGAGTGGGGTTTTGCGTTTAAGTGGAGAGCGTTTCATTTTTGTCTTAATAAAAAATAATAAGTATATAGGAGACAAAATAGTCCATTATCCCATCGAAAATTGTGCCATCCAAGACTTCTTGAAATGATAATCCAAATAAAGGTGAAATGTATAAACCACGCTATTTTTTCAACGAGCATATCTATAAAATTAAATATGTTTTTCATCGGTCAAAGAATGGAAGCACTATCCCAAGGATTGCGATTGCTACTAGCAAAACAATGAAGCACTCGTTCATTTGTCGAAGTATGAGGCCAACCAAACAAATACGCAAAATAGAAATACGCATATTAGTTTAACCAATATGATTCCAGCCATAAGGCCAATTCCAATTTTTGCTCCCCATAGGATTGTATCGATCATTTGAATGCCCCATCTGCTTTCTGAATGGTCACAAAGATTTGATCGACGCCTTCTTGAATGGCTCTCTTGGCACACTCTGGGTCGCTGGGGTTTGCTCTTGTGGCCAAGCTCGAAGGCATAGCATCCATTAAATTTCTAATTGCTCCCAACCATTTGCCGAACACTTCTCGTACTTCGTCCATTCTCACTAGCACTCTGGTTACTTCCTCGAATCGGGCGTGTTCCATTTCTGCTTCTGCGACTCGCTTTTTTGCTTCGCCCCATCCTTGAACTGCCGCCCTCATAGCGACTGGGTTTTGATTGTTTGCCGCCGTAGCTACCAATGAGTAAGCAACTACCTCGGCTTGCTTCGCTCGATTCAATCTGCCAAGCGAGGTTTTCGATTTGTATGACTCGGCATCCGAGTCTTTTAATGGCTCTGATGAGGTCGGGGATGGTGTCCGGGCTATCTGTGATTTGCTCACTCGCTTCTGGTTTGCGAGCCTCCATCTTTGAGCGTCTGACTCGGAAGTGAGCGGCATTCCTCGCTTTACCATTCGAGACAACTGCCCCGCATCGATGCCCCACTTTTCTCGGAGTTCTTTTTGGGTAATCATTGGCTAGGGTAACTGCGGAGGGATAGTCCTCATTCATTTGGCAAGCGTGGCCTTTTTGCCGGTAAGGTTTTCCCATCGCTTCACAATCACATCGCAGTAGTTGGGGCTGATTTCCATTCCGTAGCATTTGCGACCTAATTGCTCGGCGGCGATTATAGTTGTTCCAGAACCGCAGAATGGTTCGTAAAGGAGGTCTCCATTCTTCGTGTGATTGCCCATCGCATAACACCACATCTCGATTGGCTTCATTGTCGGGTGTTCTCTTGATGCCTTTGGTCTTTTAAAGTCCCACACGGTTGTTTTTGTTCTATCTTTGTTTTTTAATCTTTCTCCGGGTTTCCATCCAAAAAGTATGGGTTCGTGTTTGTAGTGGTATTCACTATGACCCATAACCATAGAATCTTTATTCCATACCAGTATTTGTCTTAATATTTCTCGGCCTTTCCAATCGTTCAAGAACACACTATGCAACCGTCCCGACGGGACGGTTGCGATCCAGTATGCCCCATCCCTAGACATAGACTCGGCCACATCGAACCAGCTCTTGCATTTTTCAATTAGGTCTGATTCTGATAGGTCATCATTCTCAATTTTTAATGCGTCCTTGGTTTTGCCAGTATAGCTTACGCCATAGGGCGGGTCGGTAAGAACCATATCAGCAAGTTCCCCATTCATTAGCTTTTCTGCGTCTTTTATGCTCGCAGAATCACCGCAAAGCAATCTGTGTTCCCCAAGAAGCCACAAGTCGCCCAGCTTGGTAATCGCATCAACTGGAACTTCTGGTACTTCGTCCTCGGTTACTTCTGGGTGTGCGTCCTCCATCATCAAAGCAATCTCATCCATCCCGAACCCAGTAATTTCCATATCCAGATCGCCAGTATCGATTTCCTCTAGGATGTCTTTGAGCATCGGCATATCGAACTCCCCGCTCAACTTGTTGAGGGCTATGTTGGCCGCCTTCTCCTTCTGCTCATCTAAATCGACCGCCCACACCTCGACCTCGGTTTTGCCCATAGCCTTGTAGACCTTGAGCCTCTGGTGGCCTCCGACAACATTCCCAGTTCGCACATTCCAAGTTATAGGTTGGATGTTCCCGAACTCCGCTAGGCTCTTGGTCAATCGACCCATCGCCTCATCGGATATTTTTCTAGGATTATATTTTGCCCCCGATATCTCGGAGATTTTTTTGGTTAATAGACAAGGATATTTCATAGGGTTAGAAAAAGTTACGCAAGATTTGTGGTGTAAGTGTTTGACATAAAGGTTCTTGGGTCAACTCTCACAAAATAGTCGCGGTCGGAACCTGTTTTGGGTGCATTTTGCGTTATAGGAGTCTCCTAACTTGTTGATACCACGCACTATACGCCTTATCTTGCGTAAGTACCCTATAATCAACGACCCTGCTTCTGTAAGTCGCACTTGTGCCTTGTGTAAAAACTTGCGTAAGTCGCATATGCCTTTTGTCATAGCTCGCCCCCTGCCTCCCTATAAGCCTCTACGATAGGGCGTGCCTCTTCAAGGAACTGGGTACGCTGGGCTTGTGTCCATTGGCTAGGGGTCTTGCGTGCAAGCCATTGACGAGCCTTAATGATGTAGCTATGCCACGCTTGCTCGGCCTTGGGGTTGGAGGTCTCAATGGGGTCGGGTAGTAGCCCAGTCCATAGTGCCAACTGCTTGAGGCCACTAGGGCTAGGGGCTTGCAGGGATGGCCTTGCCTTGGCTACACGCTCATACCGCCTCGCTTGCTCACCGTTTATTTGTGCATATTCTTGGATGGCCTCTAGGTCTAGCCCCTCCACCCTTGCCGATAGGAGCAGATCGCCAGCGTCTGCCGCCAGTCCGATGGCTTCCCCCATCTGCTCGATTGCGTTTTGCTTGGCCTTGTCTAAAAGCCTCACCGTTTTTTGTAGCTCCATTCCGATCTGTTTTTCGCTCATTTTAGGGATGTCTTTCTGTGGTTGTGGTTGTGGTTTCGTGGGTTAAAAAAGGCTTGGTTTTTTGGGCTAGACTAGAGCCTCCTCAAGCTCCTCAATTTCTGCCTCCTCTGCTGGGGCTGGCTCGATCTCTCTGAACCTATGCTGGGCAAAGCCTCGTTCCGGGTGGGGCGGTGTCGTGCTTAAGGGGTTGTTGATGCCCTCCAAATAGACCACCACTTCCCCTGCCTCTCCGTTCAAAGCTACCCCTATCCCTATGCCCCTTATTGTGTAGTGCCTATCCTTGATGGGTAGGGCGTTGTAAAAGGCTAGGATGTCGGGCGGGAATCTGTCCTCCACGCACACTACTTTTGACCCAGTTGTCACCGTTTTTTTCCTCGCTTTTTTATGCCCTTTTCCCACGCTTCCTTGTTCCATTTTGGGCATTCCTCCCGCCTCTTTTTGTGAACCCTCAAGGCTCGTTCCTTGTAAATCTGGCGTACCCTTTCGCTCCGTTGGATGCGTAAAACTAGGCCGGTGCGTTGGCTCAACTCCGTGAGCCTCGCAGAAATGGCCGCTCTGGTATAAGGCTTGCCCGTGCTTGGGTTGATGTAACGCTTTGCTATTGAGGTTAGGCTATCTGGGCTTCGGTTGCTGGCTAGGGCTAGTAGTGCCTCATCCAAGGTATCATCCCGCCTATGCCTCAACATTTGGCTATCGCCTTCGTGCTTAATCGTCTGCTCCACCACCTCTGCTGTGAGCTTGGCTAACTGGTCTAGGTCAATCGCCGGGTTCATCGCCTTCATTTGGGCGAGCCGTTCCTTGACCCGATCTTCTAGGGTGTCGATATGGTCGGCCATATTCGGCGTGTAGCTTGCCAAGATTGAATCCGCTGGGTCTTGGCCTTGGTGGTGGTTCATTGGATTTCCACTAACGCTGTCCGTCCAACCCTTGCCAATTCCCGCTTTGCTTGCCGTTCTGTGGCATAGAAAAGATCAACGACTGGGAGCTTGGTTTTGCCCGATGCCTTCCGTGAGATTACCGCCGTGCCAGTATCGTGAGCGTGGTATGCCTTGCCCTCAATTAATAGGGTCGTTCCGTAGGGGATAATTTTAGGGTCTACCGCACAAGATTTACCAGAGACCAACCGTTTTCCAGTTGAGCTTTTCCACCCAAACTCGTCCTCACCCAACCAGTATGCCGTGATGCGAGCCTTGATTGTTTTCTTGGCTGGTGGCTTTGGTGTTTCGATCATTATGTTCGCCGCTTGGCTTGAGCATAAGAGCGTTATGGCTAGGATGATGATGGCTTTTTTCATCGTTAAGAAGTAGAGTCGCTCGCACAAATGACGGTAGCGTCTCGATGGGGATTCATCCCCCTTGATTATCTTACCATCGCCCCTGTCAACCGGGGTCTTGAGCCTATCGATCTCGGCCTCAATCTTCTTCAATTGCATCTTATTGATTTTCATAGAAGCTCTCTTATGCCTTTTATGATTTGGTATGCGACTTGTGGCACGATGGCGTTACCGAGTCCTTTAATTCTGTCCATCCTATTGGGTATCCCATCATCGCTTCTACAAATGTAGGGTGTGGACTTCCACCCTTGCCATTCTTTGAGAATTTCTCTGAAAGAACATCCCTCAACGATGTTTTGGGTTCGTTGTTTTTCCTTTTTGTCGATGGTTTTCTGCCATAGGTTTTGTCGCTTGCCGTTGGAGTTGGCAACAATCCAAATCCGTTCTCTCTTATGGACGGCATCGATGGATAAAGCTGATATATCAAATACCCTGACTTCATAATCAAAGGCTTCCAAATTAGTAATCGTTTCTTGCAATCCCAAATTGATGATTCCAGCAACATTTTCTCCAATAATCCAAGCCGGGTTTGTTTCTTTGATAATCCTAAACATTTCTTGCCAGAGGTAACGGTCATCATCCTTGCCTCTTCGCTTCCCGGCAAAACTGAATGGCTGACAAGGAAAACCCCCTTTAAGTAAATCGATTCTTTGCCCCCCCCCCCCCGCAGTTCTCTGATGTCCGTGTGAATTGGGACTTGCGGCCAATGCTTTTTAAGAACGGCTTGGCAGTATGGTTCGATTTCACAGAATCCAATGGTTTCAAATCCAGCCCATCCAGCGGCAAGAGCGAATCCTCCGATTCCGCTGAACAAGTCGAGGTGGGTTGGCTTTTCATTCACACTTTACCTCCGTCCAATGGCATCGCTTGTTTGGCCTCTTGATCTTGCCCCTGCCTTCCAAATATCGAAGGTGGTACTGGATTGCTCCGTGGGTTTTCTTTAGCACTTCCGCAATCGTGCAAGTCGGAATCTCGTTGGTGATTAGGGTGAACACGGCATCCCTCAACATATCAATAGTGGCTTGGTTGCGAGTCGTTGCGTAGAGTTTTTCTAGTTCCTTGCCGGGGTAGCGGTCGGAAAGTATGCCGTTGGCCTTGGCCTCTGCGGTTACATAAGATTCGTTCATTGAGTTTTCAAGCTACTTTGAGTTTAGGTTGAGGCAAGGGATGGTTTTGGGTTGTTCAGCAAGACAAATAATACTGGGCGATGTTTTTGCCGCTGTTGGTTTTGACTGTTCGCTTCTGCACATCGTAACCAGCCTTTCGCAAATCACACACCCGGCTCGCCAATCTGAAACACTTGAACCAATCGAGTGCCTCCAAAGCCGTGAGCGTTCGTCCAGATTGCAAATGAGCTAGGATGCGAGCGTTCTGGTCGTGGCCTTCCGTCTTTACTGGATGCGTTGTCCTCATAAAGGGCAACTCGAACTGCTCTGCCTCAACTATGGCGATCATTGTGAACCTCCTTTGGCCTTGCGAACGGCAAAGTTACGGCTCTTTGCGTTCATTATGGTTGTTCTGTGGACTCCCCAAGCTCTTGCAAGCTCGCTCATCGACATTCCGCTATCGAGTTGGTGCTTCCAGAGCGTCCATCGCTTCTTCACGGTTGAATACTCACGATTTCGCCTTGCTCCACCCTTTCCACGAGTCGGAATAAGCTCTTTTGGGATGTCTAGGGGGGTAATTACCCCCATCACGAACCTTTCAAGCCCTTTTGAGGCCAATTCTGCTCGATTTTGAGCCATTGTAGCGGTTAGTGTGGTCACCATTTGCTCAAACTCACGCAATTTGTCCTCGCACATCTTCACCCGGTGGATGGTTGCCGCTAGGACTAGCTCTTGAGGATGAGCAATCACGGACACCCCGCTTCTACCCAGTCGCTATAAGTGTTAAAGCCAGCTAATTTATAGGTTGGTGGGGATTCGCACCCCGATTTGATTGGTTTCTTCATTGGTTGGTTGTTTCCTTTCATTGGTTGTTGGTTGCTCCTACGCTGACAATTTCTAGCACACGCTCGCCAGTCCTTAACTGATGCCCTGCCCCCGACCTTCCATCCGTTGCTCTGATAGTAATCAAAGGCCGACTCTGCGTCCGTCTGCCTCCATCCAATCTCTTTAGCAAAGGCAATCCATTCAGCGAGCGTGGGGCGTAAGCCCTCTCTCTCTTTCTTGTTATCTATCTTACTATTATTGTTACTATTACTATTATTATATACAATAGATGGCTCATCTTTGGTACATAGATGGTTCATAGATGGTACATAGATGGCCGATCTATGGTTCATCCTTCGTGCATATCCAGCCGATCTTTCCTCCATCTTTGCCAGTCCAGATGCCACTCCTCCGTGATAGATTGCCCCATCCTTTAGCTCATAAACCCCAGCAACCTCAAGCTCTTGCAGTAAAGGCTTGGCATCTTGCCCAACCATTCTGCTGATCTGTTCGGGGGTTGGTATGTGTCCGTTGATGGTCAGCTTGCCGCCGGCGTTGGCCTTATACATAAGGCACAATAGGTGAATCCATAGCCCCTTGGCCTCAAGGCTTACCAATGCCAGCTTCTCGTTAGCCAGCCAACGATTAGGCTCAAATGGAAACCAGAAGGAATCCCGCCTCATTTCTTGGCCTTTTCCATATCTATCTTTTGATATTTCTTGGCTCGCTCTAATAGCTCTTTAGTGATGCGATGGCTATAATCTAGGTGACTAATGATGTCCTTATAGTTCTCCCGCTTTGCGTGGTCGAAGTCCTTAAACAAATCCTTCAACCTTTTCGACACGATTGCGTGGAACTCGTCCACAAGTTTCAGTCTTTTAACGCTCATTTCTTTTTAATCCTTTCTAGAATATCTTTTGCTAAATCCCACAATACGCCGCTCACAAACAGAATGGTTAGATAGAGAGACAAACATCCCAAACCGATGACGAACAAGTCCCACAAAGCTTTCACAATGGACAAAAGGAAAGTTACCATTTGGGTGCTTTCGGCCAGCTTGCCCAAAGCCGAACATCATTTTCAGAATGCCCCCAGCTTCGAGACACAAACGAGCCATCGACATAACGACCGACACAAACCTCACCGCCAATATCCATAAGCACTTTTTCATCGTTCTTGGGTTTCTCCTCCATTGTTTTCCATTCAAGCATTGACCACTTGACCCTTGGAACATCTACATCAACGCTCATCCGATAGCCTCCGTAGGGCTACGACAACCTCGTTGAGAATGTCTTGGATGACTTGATCTTCAGTCCCATCGGCTAGTCGTTGGACGAGTTCGGCACACCGTTCTCTTTCGAGGACGGCGGCCTTACGCATCGCATCGTTGATGATGTCTTGCAATAGTTCAGAATGGGATTTCATCGTTGGGATTTCCTTTCGCTATCGCATCAGCTTCCGCAAGAATCTCTGAGATGATTTCGTTTCGTATGATGTCGTTCTTGTAGGGCTTGCCATCTGCACCGGGCTTGAGGTCTTGCTTGGATAACCACTCCAAGTAGTCCAATCCCTTGTTTCCGAAGGCGGCGATCTGGCGAAGCGTTGAGCCTTTGTGCTTGCCAAACTTCAACTCCATATCTCTAGGCTCACCGCCATTAGCCTTAACAGCAACTCCGTTGAGCTTGGCCGTGATGTCTGCTAGGTCGGCCTTACTAATCGAGTCAGACTTAACCTTGTCGAGCTTAACTGGTTTGGGTGCTTGCTCATACTTGTCCGTGTTTAAGTCCTCGAACCCGCCGACAGGAATCTCCTCTGCCGGGGTCGTACTTAATTTAGAATCTATCAGCACGACGATATGTGCGAATGCTGAACGACAAGCCCTGCTAATTGCTCTGGTCTGAACCATAGCCCTTTTCGCATAGGTCGGACGCTCAAACCACATCTTTTCGTCATCACCCAAGAACCCCTCGGCACTTGAGATTACTTGGCCGTTGTCCATTCGCTTCACCTCACCGATGCACCGATAGCCATCTTCGAGACGCTCGACATCTCTTGCACTTGCTACGCATCCGTGAGCTACTGCGATTGCTTGCCAGCCCTCAACTCGCACATAGTCCTTTTGGCCTATGCGTTGGCAAGTTTCTTTTACGATGGCACGACAAGCCCCAGCCACATCAGTCGCTTGCCGAATGTGGGTTGAGACTCCGTTGCCGTTGGTTACTGCTAGTTCATTCATTGGTTGTTTCTCCTATTGTTTATTGTTTATCTTGTCCGTAATCGAATATGCCAAAACCTTCAGCATTTTCTTTTGCGGTTGTGGGTAAGTTCAAACACCTAAAGTCATTACGCTGGTCGAACTCGGTATCTGGGAAAGCTCCAAACAATCTTACTACCCATTCATCCGTAGTTTCATTTGGTAATTTTTTATTGGCTGGTTCTTCATACCAGAATGTAGGCAGTTCTTCACTCATTTGGTTGTCCTTTCGTTTATGGTTTTGATTATCGGGGAAAGCCACTTGGCACTGATGTCGTGGGACGGCACTCGGAAAACTAGGATGCCCATCGAGGCGGCGAGATTGTATTTTTCCATATCATTCAAGAACCCGGTTGGCCTCGTGTGTCTGCCCCTGCTCCACACCCCACCTTCGAGTTCGATAGCGATGCCATAGATTAAGAAGTCCACATAATAATCAAACCTAAACTTTCTGCCCTCCGCAAACTTATGCTCTTTCTTTAGCTCCCCACCACCAAGACTCTTCCAAAGAATCTCAAACTTGGCTGATGGGTTGAGCTTCATTCTAGTTACGCCCCACCCAGTTATTGCTAGGCAACATTGGCTCTGACTGTTTGGACTGGTTGCCCTCGGCCACGATCTTGTCCAAGCGGTCGAGGTCGGCGGCCACGGACAAATAGAATCTGCGTCTCTCGTAGTTCTGCTGGTCGATGTGCTGGGCGATCATATAAAGCCCTCGGACAATCACCAGTCCCACAAAGATGATGAGGCCAAAGATCACCAGCGAATCCTCTGTTTCTGCCAAGCGGGTGAGCAGTATGATGGGTTGGTAATGAAGGGATACTTGCCGTCATCCGTGGCCTTCATAACAAAGCCTTCCCAGATCACCTCACCCGCCCTGTTATTTTGAAAGTTCATCTCCTCCCAGATTGCGTTGATCTTGTGGTGGGCAAGCTGAACAAATCGGAGGAGCTTGTTCTGTGGCACATCAAAGGTCACGGCTTCGAGATGTTCAATCTCCTTCATCCTCTCGGCGTAAGGCTTAGGGTTGGCGGGGTCGAAGGCATCCATCACCACTATCGTTCCTTTGCCAGTCTTGGTTCTCTGTCCCATAATTTCACAATGAACAAACCTAGACTTGATTCCAGCACCAAGGATTCGTTCGGCCATCAGATTATGATTTGAGGCAAACTTGCCGTGGCGATTGTAGCCTTGTTTGGTTTCTTGGTCGAACCAGCCACACCATCCGTTCAACTTGCCCTCGATGGATGTGCGTTTAGCAAACTCTTTATGGGAGGCTGGAACTGCTGAAGCTACTGGCCTTGCTGGGAGTGGGGAGGATGTCATTGTGGGATTTATGCTCGTTGAATTTACTTGGTCAAGAGCAATTCAATCCATTGGCATACTCCAATTCCGATGAGGATGCCGAACATTAGGAGCGTATAGGCTTTGATGTATTTCATATTTGTTTTCCTTTCTTTATTTGTTTAGTAGTTGAAGTTTTGCTTCGGCACATTTGGCAAACTGAACTGCATCTTTATTCATTCCAAAGCAACCTTCCAAAATCTCTTCTTTCGTGTAGCCGTACACACAAAGTTGAGTGCCGCTTCTTTTGGTGCATTTGCATTTGTCGGAGTGGACAACTGCGTTGTTGCCTTTGATTACTATGAACTCGTTTTGGATTTGCATACTCCAACCCTAACACACTTCCCCAACTTGTCTACTCTTTTTTTATGCTACTTTAACGATTATTTGTAAGTCCCTATAAACAAGCTACTTACTAGGGAGGATTTTGTAGGCTTTTATCCATCTAAAGATTCTCAAGCCCTTTTTGCTTGTAATAATCACTTGAATTTTCCTAACCTCCAATTTCTTTTTATCGAGTAGCTCACGAAGAATGCGGTCAATCGAACTGGATTTCTTGTTCATCAATTCCATTATTTCTTCACGAGTCTTGAATCCCTCTGGGCGTGGAGGGCATTCTTTATTTTGGATGTGTTCTTGTAGAAGTTTCTGCCAAGGATTTCGTTGGGATTTCATTAGAAGGATTTTATGTTTGTAGGTAGGTGGAACTTGTTGCCTCGTTGTCTTGCTTGAAATACATCGTGCGTTTTGTCGGGATGAATCATTCCGTAAGCCCAGCCGTGTTGCCATCTCAATCTACGCAACTGGCCTCGGTTATATTCTGGGGTTTTGTTGCAGAGGCATCCGATATTATACCCGGTGCGAGGGTCGATGGAGACGCTTCTAAAATAGTCAATAGCGTGGGTATGCCCAAAGATAACATCGCCATAAGCATCGCTGTGTTGCTTTGCCGAGTGCATAGCGTGGCCGTAGCCGTGTGCGAATGAGAGCGTCCCGCATTTGTAGATTCCAGCAACGGAATCATAGGGGAACATTCTTCCCCTTGTCTCTTTCATAATCGCCTCGATGTTTTCAATCCCATCGTTGGCGTAGTCCCTTGCTATCCCGCTTCGAGAGTTGCGGCTCAAGTCATATATGCGTTCGTCGTGGTTGCCTCGCAGAAAGATTCTTTCATCCCCGAACTTGAAGAACTCTCGAATGAACTCCTCCCCACAATCCCAATCCTTCTGCAAGCTGGACGCTTGCTCCTCGTCCCCTGCACCCCTTCGTATTGCTCGGAAGTCCCAGAGGTCACCAATGCAAACGACCAGCCCACCATCGTGTCCCAGATATTCTTTCGTAAAGGCCAATAGGGCTTTTACTGACTGGGCATCTTGCTCGTCACCGTGGATGTCGCCACAAGCAACGAACTTAATTGGCTTCATAATGGGGGTTTGGTTTGTCCAGTTAAAGTTGTGTAAATTAAATTACAACACTCTCTAGCTCTAGGATTTGTCAATGTCTCGTCTGTGCATCCATCCCTAGCTAATTCCAAAACTATATGCATTTGAGAACGAAGTGTGAGCAGATAGGTTAGCTGGTCGGTTGCCTCTTCGATTGCGTTCTCAACAAGTTTCACCGATGGCATCTCCCAAAGTTTTGTCCCGCCGTGTTCCTCAACTCCCCGCTTGTATTTCTTCTCCATTGACTCAACCGCCGCAACTTGCAAAGTCGTTAAATGGAGTTCGTGCTTTTTAGTAAAATGCTTTTGAGTTTTCTCCACGCCTTGCTCTAATGTCATCCATTAACGACTAGACCACGGCCTCTTGCTTACTAGCGAAACTTTTTGATTATTCACCTCTTGTTTTTGTGGGGATACTAATTCCCTCCACCCAGAGATTGTTGCATCCTCAAGATGGGGTTGCTCCCAATCCAAATGCCGTAGCTGGTGCTTCTGTGCAATCTTCTGGCAGATAGAATAGGTTTGGTCATCGTCCCACGAGGCCAATAGATCGCCAGTCGGGGTGCGGGATAGGGGTACATAGTCTATTGCGTGAGAGCCTTTACCTTGGTCAATGTGGAGCGATTGCGGGGGTATTCCACGAGCGTTTGTAACTTTCCTCCCTGCCTTTGTCCGTCCTTGGGCGTATAGCTCCTCTTGTTCTTGGGGCGTTCTGGTTGAACAGTAAATTAAAACTGGAATCTTTTTGGACATCAACTCCGAGTACCAAGCCCCTACCCTCTTCCCGAAACTAGGCTCACACTTTTCGATGTGGCTTCTTGATCTCTCCACCGCCTCTCGAATCGTCATTACTGGTCAAGCCTCGACTTGCATCGTTCTGTTTCCTCCATTGATCGAGATAACGCCTTGAGCGTCTGGGCATACAATTCTCGGTATTCTTGGGGGCTGGCTTTTGCTCGGTCGAGTTTGTCCCATCGCATAATGAAGTCCGAGATTGAGTCTTGGTGCGGCGTTTGCCCAATGTCGTAGGGGCGGGTGGTTGCACACCCGCAAATTAAACTACCTGCGATGAATCCAAGAATCCACTTCCGAATCACGCAAGCGGCGGTTGTAAGCAATTTCTTCATCGTCTCTTTCCCTGCGGGTCTTGGCTCTGTTCTTTGTCCACCAAGCTATGATTCCGATGACACCAGCAAGCGAGGCGAGAATGGCCTCCCACATCTTTTATTTCCGTGAGAACTTCGAGAGGAAATCGACAATCTTTTGGAGCGTGTTCTCTGGCTCGTCACCGGGGATAAGAGAGGCAACTGCTATCACGGCAGAGAGGAGGGCAACCAAAGCACCAACCCAAGCAAACACATCTTGTGACTGAATGAAGGTTAAGATTTGGCTCATAAGAAGGGGGTGAGTGTCAAGGGCTAGTAGCCGATGACGGTGACTCGAAAAGTTGCGGCAGACTGAGTTTTGCTTGAGCCGGTTGCATTGACTGCATCCACATGAACTTGATCGGCGGCAACCACATGGCCAAAAAATGTTAATCCCTCCGAGATTGCGGTTGGGATTCCAAGCAATACAATATCATTTATGGCCACTCCTGTCATAGCAACGGTAATAGATGTGCTAGAATTAGCTCCGACTGAACCGAAGTTTAGCGAAGTTAATGTTGTGACTGTTTCTGTCGATTGCGGGAGGACTCCGTAGGTTGCACCATTTGCAATTAGCCCAACATTGATAAGCCCAGAAACAACATTGATGTTGGCAGGTTGAGCCGTGACCGTTGCCCCATAGAACCCCATTACACCAGAAAGAGCAAGACCAGCACCGTAGCTAATTACGGTTGAGCCAGCACTATTAATTAAGTTGCGAGTGCCATAATTAAAGGCTGTGATCGAAGTGGAATCGACCAAAGCGCGGCCTGCCGCATTTACATTACTAACCGAATCCTCAACAAACAAAGCGTCAGCCTCGGCCTTTGTATAGTATGTAGCTTGATTACCGGGCACTACTGACCCTGCCGTGATAAGGTCTTTGCGGATTGTGACATTTCCTTGGTAAATAGTTTTTGGCGTTCCATTTTGCGTAATTTCAATTTCAATCGTTGGCGTGATTGTGTCCTCGCCAGATACGGCAAACGCATCCTCCACGCCAGAAGTGTTGATTGTAAGAGTGGTTTGTTTTAGCGGTAAAAAGTTAATGCCAGAAGCGTCTAGCTGAAGTGCCGTTGTAATGTTGGTTTGTGCCAAGCGGCCAGTAAATTGAATTGTGTAACCGCCTTTGCCATTATCTTGTACGGAGATATTGCTGGTAATGGTGTTAATGCCGGAAGATATGGCTGTTTGTACGGTTATGGCGGAAGCAAACGGAGCGATGCCAGTCGTGGAAGTTCCACCCCAATTCAATGAATACAAGCCTCCTACAATCTCTTGCCCAAACGAAAGATCGTAGGTTTCGTTTTGACCCGTGCCTCCGTCTGATATTTTGGATAAAACAATCTGCCCAGCCGTAGATGTGTTAATGAATGTATCAGCATAGACAATCGGATCACGAACTAGCTTCACAACTTGCTGTGCGTTTATGTCTATAGCGGGGTTACGACGAGTATTGACGATGACGGAACTGGCTGGAAATAGCGTGAAAGAATCCGACCCGAAAGACATCGCCGTGTTTGGCTGGGTGGCGGTGAGAAGGTACGAGCCATAAGAGCCAGAGCCGTACAAGGAGACCGTGGAAACATTGTTTGAGATAGCGTTATAAACTGAAATTGCCGTGGCGTTGTAGGCGATAGAGCCAGATGTAGTGCCGTTGCAAATCAGCTTAAACGCACCGTCAGTAGGCAACTCCTCAATGTTGCCAATACCAACCTTTAGGCTTGCCCCGCTGGTATCAATATCCGTAAATGCACCCGACGCACTTTTCTCTAATAGCCGTAGCCGCAAGGTATAGGAATCATTACGGGTAAGCGTAGGCAACGAGCCGCCAGCCACGCTCCCGCCATCGAGCAAAGCACCCGTGGATGTGTCGATATATAGGTCTAGCGTAGAGGCCATTTAGGGTGAGTGGGTGTCAATTTTAGTCGATGCCAAAGGCTACCGTATTAGAAGAGCCGGGCACAAATATATCGGTATATGTTGTACCATTATAAAGAAAACCTCTATTGACTCCATTTAGAGTATAATATCCAACAATATTTGAACCAATAATCCCGTAAGCAGATGTTAAAGAAGAGCCGGGTACAAATATATCTACGAATGTTGAGCCGTTATAAAGAAAACCTCTAGTGACTCCGTTTAGAGCATACCTTCCAACAATATTTGAACCATCAATGCCATGAGCCAGTGTAGAGGAAGATCCGGGTACAAATATATCTGTAAATGTTGAGCCATTATAAAGAAAACCTCTGAAACTCCCACTTAAATACGATCCAACAACATTTGAGCCGTCAACTCCATAAGCAAGTGTGGAAAAATTAGGGGGAAAAATTAAGTCCGTATATGTTGAGCCATTATAAAAAAAGCCTTCCCCACGCCCAGTTTGCGGATTATAACTTCCACAAATATTTGAACCATCAATGTCGAAAGCGTCAGTTCTCCTGGAATTAGGCACGCGAAATTCTGTCTCTATTAAACCATTATAAAAAAAGGATGTCACATCCCCATTGAAAAGATAACTCCCGACAAGATTTAGGCCACTGATGCCAATTTTCCATCCTACACCCAAAATCTGCTTATCATTTCCAAAATATATATCTGTATATGTTGACCCGTCATAAATAAAAATTCTATTTCTCCCGCCTAATCCATAAGTTCCAGCAATTCTGTACGGCTGAGTAGCCGGCTTTGGCGTTCCAGCTCCACCCGTTCCCGTCCCCGCCCCACCCGTTCCAGTTCCAGCTCCGCCGTTACCCGTGCCCGCACTTCCCGATTGAACTGGATTGCCAGCCCCGCCAGCAAGTGCGGTTAAATATGATACGCCTAGTCCGTTACCCGCTTGCTCCACAAATATATTCAAGCCAGCGACCATCTTATATCTCGCAAGCAGTTCTGCACCGTACTCGGTGCGTTGGATTATGTGATTGATTAAATTAACATCGAGGATCTTGCCGTCACGGATCGGACGGATGGGCGGGACGATTCGCATTACTGCACAGCGTTAATCACAGCCCCCGTATTGAGATAAGATATTTTCACATTATTCCCCGCTACTGGCTTTTGTGCGTTGGCCGTTTCGACCAAGTCCTCAATTCGATTGATAATCTCATTCATATATTCCACGCTGATTCCGATGCCGTCAGCGGTGGCTTGAATAGGGCGAAGCGGTTTAGTTTTCATTAGAATACGAAATTCACAGCAGAGTAAGCCTCGATCTTTTTAACATTAGGAATGCCGTCGCCAGTATAGAAGGCATCTGTACCACGGAAGTATTCTGTGAACTGCTCCTCGATCTGATTGAATAATCCACGGCGAGTGAATGAAATTGAGCTTTGGACATATCCCGCATAAATCCATTCAATCGTTACGGGGTACGGCACAATCGATCCAATCGTGATATTACCATATCTGCCAGCCCTTGCATTTGCTTCCGATATAGCGGCACCTTGTGCGGCCTCAATCTCGGATCGTGTTGAGTTTCTGCGATATTCCCGTTGTCTTGGGTTAGGAGGCATTATCGTCCCATTGATTGAAGCGGGCATTAGGCGTTTTGTGGGTATGATGATTTGGCTGTTGGTAAAGTCTAACGCCAACACCCCGCCTTTCAGTAGGTCAAAATAGCTGTCTGTTGTGATATACTTAGCGACGATGGATGCGTCTGCCCCAAACACGCCCGCCCCTGCTTGCCCAACCGCCGTCACATAAGCGGCTGGTAGCCCGCTGGCGGTAGTCATCCCTACATAGTTCACTACTAAAGAAGATAGGTCGCCGTCTAAAGGCTCTACCCTTGTCGTCTCCACGGCCATCCGTGTGTATTTTGGCGTGTAGGATGAATCGACAAAGACGCTGTGGAGGGTGTTGCGGTCTGGCTCAAGTGTCGCCACATCAGCCGTGCGGATTGTGTAAGTCTCAGAAAGAAGTGTAAGGCCGTCGATCTCGGTAGTCATATTGGTTTTTCGCAAAACCTTCTGACCGCTGGCTGGCTTCCCGACTAAGGTTGCACTCACGATGCTGACCTCAAGATTGGCACGCCAAGGCGTTTTTCCATTAAGTCTGTCATAGTTGCAACATATTGTTTAATCACCCTAACTTCATCGACAATGCCAGAGAATATCCCCGCCGATGGGGACTGAGGCATAGATACCGGTGGAACGCCAGCACCAGATAGTGCGGCTTGGTAATTCTGTATCCTTTGCTCTTTTGCTTGTTGTTGTGCTGGGGCATCTATTCCAGCCAATGCGATGTCCCTTCTTCTGGCTAATCCAGCCTCTATACCCGGAGTCAACAATCCTTGTCTCCTAGCTGATTCAACCTCTTTATCGTATTTCTGTTGTATCTCGACCCGCTTTGCTTCTTCTGCATTGATTAGGCGAAGTGCAGAAAGTTCATTCTCTTTTTTAAGAGCAGTTTCAGCCGCATATTTGGCTTGTTGTTGTGCTGTTTGTGCTTCTGTTATGGCTAGATTTGCCTTTTCTTTTGATAGTGCAATATCAGATATGCTCTTTCCAGTCCTAGTCAAAATCTCATCTAAAAAGCCACCACCACCAGAGGCGGGCATTTGTTCTCTAGCCTTTTGTAAAGCATCCGAAAGTTTTATAACTTGACTTGTTGCCCCCTCAAAATTGACTAATCCAACTGATGATTGAAAGTCTTTGATGCTTGCATTTATCATTTCCGTGATAGCGTTCATCTTCTCGGAATTAGAGACAAAAACCTTAATTGCCTCAGTAATTCCAACAACTGCCACAGTAGCACCAAGCCCAAGCCTAAAGGCTCTAGTTAGGCCATCCACAGAGCCAGCCAAGGCAACTACGGGGTCACGAGAATCACTAAATATATTTGCCAACTGCCTAACTGCTTGCCCGGTCTTTTGTGAGGACATACGCAATCCGTCCATTTCCCTTGTAACTGGGGTGAACTTTGCGTCTTTTGTGTCAGCTATAACCTTGAGAATTAGCGGGAGCATATACCTATTGCCTTATCAAATCACCTTCAGCTTGCTTCCAAGAACCTTAATCGCCTTTTGGGTTCTATCATATCTTTCGGATAGATAGGGGATGATGCCTCTTTTTGAGTCATATAGAACCGTGTTAATTCCCTTTTGCAGTCCTTCCTGCAAGATGTCATAAGCCCTCTTTTTATCTGATGCGGGGCGTTGTGGGTATGGCTTGTTTTTCCTAGCGTCATATTGACCAGCCCCGTTGAAAATAGTAAATTCTGTTAGGTCTTTGCCCATTTGCTTTACATCTCCACCAGCTATGCCAGTCGATGTAATCCTTGCTAGAGTTGCCGTTCCAAAGTCGCCTCTAGTGAAACTTTTGCCAAACGCATTGGCGGCGGCGGCCCAGCCTATTCTCAAGAATTTTGCAGATCGTATTCTCCTAGCAATAAACGCCTTGTATTTGCCATCCATAAAATATCCAGAGGACATCGACGGCCCCTTTGACCGCACTTGGTTTCTTCTCCTAGTAATTCTTTCTTGAACAACTAGGCTCTCTGGCTGAACTTTATATGTAGAGACTTTTCTGAATTTGCTACCACCCAAGGGAATCTGCCCCCTTTGCTTTCTAATCCAATTTATTAGCTTATATTGACCGACATATTTAGTATCCCCATAACGCCTAATGCCAGAATCATTCTTAATTGGTAGGCCAGAAATTGATTTTCTAATTTTATCTGGCGTAGTGAAATATGTATTTTCAGCCGCCGCAAAAGCAACATCTCCCATCTTATTATAAAGTGCTTTTGTTGCCTCTACTCGAACCACATTCTGATATACAAGCAAAGCGTCCTTTAGCTCGTCTATGTTGGTTGCAATTCCAGAGGTCATAATACTTTATATTTGTTAAGATAATAACTGCTTGGCTATTGGATTGGATGATGTTTTGTCACTTGCTAATCTTGTGCTTGCGTTGGATGTCCATAAATAAACATTGTTGGCTTGGTTGATTATACAGATTGGTATTTCCCACATTATATAGTCTATTGTCCACCCAGTCTTTTCTGCCAGCGTGAATACCATAGCGGCTACTCCCGCTGGCGTTATTCCTTTCCCGGTGGACTACCAGAACCAACAATCTCTACTGCACCCTTATTCGACTCCTCGACAATAAGAGAAACAAGTTTTGTGGCCTCGTCTTTATCCTTTTCTGTCTTTTCTAAAATCCATTCAAATAATTTTTCCCTAAACAAGCTCTTATTCCAACAAAGATTTATGGCCTCTTTTCTGCTTTTCTTTAGGCCGATATGAATAAACACAAAAGACCATACAAAGAAAAGTGCTGAGTCATCATCATTCCTAACTTGCATTAAAAGAAGTTTTGAACCCTCTGTATATGGGGCAAGTGGCTCGCCCATAAAACTTTTCTCTGGACTAACAAAGAGAGAGTTCAACTCTGAATCCATTATCTCATTCATCATATATGTCGCAATATAGCCCTCTTTTGTGCCTCTGTTGCGTTTGCAGATATAACAAGTGTTTGAGAGCCATTCTTCACAATCTTCACCGGCTGTGATCTTTTGACCAGCCCCAAAAGAGTTTCTCTATTTTCAAGTGCCGCCCTAACATATCTTACTGGGCTTTCAGCATCAGACTTCATATCTGCCCAGTTTCTTTCTAGGTCTAATTTTGCTGTATCCCCATCCCCAGAAGAAAACCAGAATGTTACTTGCTCGCTACCATCATCTCGCTGACATCTTGTTACCGGATCAACTTGTCGGAGTTTTGCCCCGAATGCGGAAGCACCAGCCGCAACTTTGAGATTTGTCGTTCCCCAAAAACTCTCGCCTTGCATATTAGGATTTCAATTTGTTGAGTTATTTTAAGGTAAATTCGGGAATCCAATAGCCGCAATATCAACGGTAACAAATGCGTCATTAGTCTTGTTAATCGTTACAGAATCAATATATATTTTGTTAGATGCAAAGGTCGTGGCGTTTGCTAGTGCCGCTAACGCTGTTGATGGAATTGCATTGTACGGCCCAGTAATCGTTACGCTCAACGAATAGTTGGTTACTGGATTGAAGAATGACATTCCAACAATTTCACCAGTCTGATTGCGAACTTCATTACGCTCTATGCTTCTTGCTTCTGTGAAGCTCTGGACAAGACCAATCCCTGCTTCTGAGCTTAATCCGAACACAAGCCCCGTAGTCCCCACCGTGGTAGCGGCCATTAGATTGAAACCTCGTTAGAAAGTGTATTTCCCATAATCCCCTTAGTTTATGTCAAATTATCTAGGGAACACTCGCACTTTAATCAGTTCCCAGATTGTAGAGAATACCGCCCCCGACACTAAGGCGACTAGCCATAGCTTAGTTTTGATAGTATGAGCATCCCTTTCTAGGGTGTCCACCTTGCCGTTCATTCTGCTAGTCCATTCGGCTATTTCGCTAGTGTGACGCTCTAAAATCGAAATCAGACCTACCTGCCTCTCTTCGATTCTTGCGAGTCTCTCTCGGAGGTCAGCAACTTGGTCTGCACTCATAGCGTGGCTCGCTCTGCACCGGGGGCAATCCTAACCATCTGCTCGCCCTTGTCGTTATAGAATATCTCTATATAGCCCTCGGCCTCCAAGAACTTGAGGCTTGCCATAAAATCCTTCCAGCTTGGTGTCTCTTGATCTTCCGTGGCACTCATTCACTTTGCCTTCCCCGCATCTTCAGCCGCACCCATATCGCTATACCGTGGCAAGGCGTTGTTGTCTGTGTGCCTTGGAGAACAAGAACACAATAAAACTGCAAACAAGAGAATTGGCATAAAGCCCAATTATGCCTCTAAAACAGTAAAGTTTGACGCAGTAACAGAGGACAAAATACGAACCGCACCAGTTGGAATGTAATTACCATCAAAAGTTATTGTAGCACCAGAAACAATCTGAATGCCTTGTGTAGTTGTGGGTGTGAACCCTATTCCAGCAGTAATAACCGTTGATGCTATATTCTGAATCATTAAATACTTTCTTGATGTGTTTGTTACGGCCGTAGTTGCAAATGCCGTATTGGCTGTTGCAACAGAACCAAATCTAGTTGTTAATGCTCCATTTGGAATAGAGCCGACGGTGACTGTGCCAGAGATGGGCAAAGTTAAGAGTGAATTAACACTACCAATTTCAACAGCAAGCAGATCACCATTAGCGTTGTTTGCGATTACTGCATTTATAAATGAAGTTGAATCTAAATTCGCCGTCACCGTGCCAGAGGCAATAATATGGTTTGGGAAATGTTGCCCACCAGATACCGTTGTTGCTAGAGTAACTGCTGTCTGGTTGCCGTCTAAAATAGGTAGTGCCATATAGCCTTATCCCTTGTTAAATGAGTGCCACATACATCGAGTTTTGCGTTTGAAAGAAGTTCAAAGACCGCAAGCCATCGCTTGTTTCTGATGGCGTGCAAATAAGGCTCATATTCAAGCCTCTCTGCCAAGCCCTTTTAGCTGTTCTAATCGTTGGGGTTTGACCAGTAATTCGTGCAGTATAGACCTTTGTATCGACTATGTTATTTTGAATCTTGGTAAAAAGGGGTGGAGTTTCAGAATAGAACGCCTCAAAGATTGAGCAGTATTCAGCGTCAAAATCAGCTTGGCTAATCTTGGCCGCAGTGTCGGAGTAGTCGATTGTGACGGCCACTTCATAGACCCCGGTATAGTTCCCAAGCAACTGCCCCCCAACCGATGCCGAGATTGTGGCCGATGGGAATAGCTTTGCCCCTACCCTATTAGTCTTATACACATTGAGATTGGGGATGTTCGCTAGAAGATTGTCTAACGCATCCTCAACATTGATTTGAACGCTGTTTGTCATTTTTTTGCTGTTGCCGTTATGTCTAGGGTCATAGCCCTTGACCAAGTGCGATTTTGGCTTATCACGGCGGGGCTATCCCCAGTCACCTTTGCCACATAGAAGGTGATGTTTGAATTGGTTGTAAGGTAGCTCGCCAAGTCTGGGTCACGATAGAGTTGTTCTAGGATGTCGTAAAATTTTGCATCAAAGGCGGTTCGTGCGGTTGTGTCTGCCCTTGCCACATAGGTTATCGAGGTAGGGGTTTTGAACACACCAGAGAAAGGCACAAGCTCCTCTGACCCAATCTGGGCTTGAACCGTTACGCTTGGCATCGTCCTAGCCGTGCCTCTTTCACTCGTAAAGAAGTTCACCCCAGTAACACCAGAAACTACATTAAGGAGGGCGTTCTCTACCTCCCTCTCTATCGAGGCCATTAGGTCGTAATCTCCGCAAGTTCGATGGTAAATGAAAGGCCATCTGTGCTTTGCGAAAATCCTCCGATCATACGCTCCACCCCGCTAACTGTGCAAAGAGAGCCGATGACTGGGGCAGAGATTCCAGAAGCTAAAACAACTAGGCTTTGCGTCACCCTAAACACCTCCCCGCCTATCTCTAACTCGCTTGCCGTTGTTAGGTCGGTTACAGAGGCAGAAACAGAGGTAGAGCCAAGCCCGGTGACGGATTGATATAGGTCTTGAATCATATTAGACAAGTCCATTGCGAAATAGGAGGTGGGGATACTGCCAGCCATAAAACAACCTCTTGTGTCAATCCATCCTTGTTAGCCCCTCAAAGTGAAAAACATTCTGAACTTCTGCCTCGTTTTTCTCGCCCCAAAACCTACTTTCCTTGCCCCTCCTAACCGCAGAGGCTATGATGATGGGGCTAGAATTGACTGCCCAGAACTGATCTGCCCCCCTAATAGCCTTCACCATTTGCTCAACTGATTTGGCTGTATATGTGTTCAATCCTTGAATCTTTATGTCGGGTGGACATAAAACAAATACGCTTTCTTTCCCAAGCTCTTTAACTGCGTCTTGGATTAGGGTTAGTGGGTTGCGGTAGAATGTTTGAGATATGCCAAAAGGGGCAACTAGGTTGTAAGTCTCTGGGAGTCCCTCGGCTGGTTTGTCGTCTAGCTTGTCGAGGATGATGTTGGTCTTGTCTGCTTCCTTAATCTCTGGATGGCTATAAACAAAGTCGTGCCAAGTCTTTCTGCTTTTGATGAAGTCGTTATATCTGCTCGGCCATATCTCCAAATCTAAAACATCCCCCTTGCTCCCAGCCTTCGCATAACTAACCAAATCAAAGACTCCGTGATACTGCTCGAAGCAATCAAAGAAAACCTCGTGGCCTTGGTCGGCTAGATGCTTGGCGGCTGGTAGGCAACGAAGCACATCCCCCAACCTCTGCGAGTATTTGATGGTTTTAACACTCATCGACAATGCTCTTGTCTGTTATGAATGGGAAGTAATCCCTCAACCTAACCGGGCTTGTGGTTTGTTGTAGCTTCTCCCATCCTTCGACTAGGCCACTATACCCATAGAAATCTTCTTTGAATTGTGCTTGTTCCTTTGTAGCGTAGGCGAAGTGGTCAAAGGTTAGCCCCCAAGTTTCAGTCACTCCCCTCGGAATCATCATCGACTGGACATTGAGCTTGGGTGGTTCGTGGCTAACAAACTCAACTCCCTTGCCCCACTTCCAAGCCCTAAACCACTCGTACCAATTCGAGCCGAACCCTTCCCTAGTCACAACTTTTTTATTCTGCCCCACATAGTAGTTACAATGGAACTGCATCGCTTGCCCCTCCTCGCAACCCTTGAGATGCCCAAAGATTGCGTCTAGCTGATCGGCTCTCCATATCTCATCAGAATCAATCTCCATTACAACCCCCTTCTCCACCCCTCGCAACGCTTCGTCAATCATCGCCAGCTTACCGGGGAAGGGCTTTGCTTGCCAATAGACAGAAACATTCTCGCCCCTAATGCTCTTAAGGTATTCGTGCGTTCCGTCCACGCTCACAAAGTTCTTGTGGTACTTCTCTGGAACTTGCTTGCACCAGCGGGTGCATCCAAGAGGCTCGGCCACTCCCTCGACAATCCTCCACTCCCACGGAATCTTCAATTTCTGAAACTCTGCTAGATGCCTCTGGATGTAGGGCATCCCATTGAGGACGATGGTAAAGATGGTTAGCATAATTTGTACGCTTCGTTATGCTTGCAATCTTCAAGGGCTTCTATGTTTGGCTCTACAAGATGTATCGCCTCGATGCTGTCCCTATTCTTTTGGCAAAAGTCTAGGATATGATCTTTCCCATCGTTGCACCCAATTTGAACAATGGTCATAATTGAAAGATGGCCGCACCATTCCGAACAGACCAATCCTCCCAGAGTAGTTTAGAAAATCCCTTTAGCTTGTTATAGTTCGCCAAGTTCTTGATGTCGTTAATATCGTCTAGGGCTATAATTGCCTTCTCCGCTAGGAAGGGACGGACGCAACGCAACTCGGCCTCACCAGAAAAAGGCGAGCCATCAATCAAAACAAAGTTAAAATCCACATTATGCTCAAAGTGAATGTCCTCGATTGCGTTGGTGCTATATGGTTGAGCAAATTCTACACATTCGTGATACCAACCAAGAACTTGATCTAGGGGATACTGATTAAGTGCAGTTTTGTTCGTGCCATAAAATTCCGCTACATCCAACTGGTTCATCCATAGTTTCGGTAGGGTTGCCGTTCCCTTGACCGAAACGCCACCTCTTGCCAATAGATTCATTGAGTGCCTATCGATGCGGTCTGGGTGGTTCTCTATGCTGAATAGCCTTTTTGTCCTAATACATTGAGTTGAGCCATCCCCAGTTCCTCCACCGATCTCTAGGCCAACATCAAGCCCCTCGCTATATTTTGCAAGGGCTTTTCCAAATGAATCGTTAATGGTTATCTCTTGCATTTTGCCATCCCTGCTAATGCTTTTTTGATTGCGTACTCAATAACGGCTTCTGGGTCGTGCCTTAAGGCAATCATTCCAGCCTCATACAATCCCTTCCCCGCCTTCTCATCATAGGTAATATCCACTAGCACATACCTTGTTTTGTCGATGCGAGACTTGCCAAATTTAATTATACCAATTCCCTTGGTACTCTCTCCCCTTTTCGACTTCCTACATCCAATTATTTGTTTTGCGTTTTTCATAGATTGCTTTTCCTTTCTCATAAAACTCTGGCTTGTTGTGGTTCTTTAGTTGCTCGTCTGGTTGCCCACCATTGAATAAGGGGTTATCGTGCTTAAACTGGATATGTCTAGCCTCAATTACGGCTTGTTCTGCATAGGCTCTATCCGTGAACTCATTGTCCGAATAGATGCCGTCTGACTCTTGATAGTCGGGGTGGAATAGATGCCCCTGCTTCTTGAGCCTAGATTGCGTCAGAATCGCCATACAAAGCAGTTTGTCGGTTCGGAGGCCATCTGATACTGCCAGCACTTTCTCTTGCGTTGTATCCCCAATCGCGGTCGAAATTAGGGCATCCCAATGGCGGGGAGGTGTCCAATCATCGCTCATTTGAATAACAATGTCCCCTTTGGCTATTTTTGCCCCAGCGTTCCAAGCGTTAATTATCCCACCCGGATTGCACCTAATAGCTTGGTGGGGGGTGTAGTCGGTGGGGTCGTCGTGATCTACCATAAATAACCATTCAATTTCTAGGGGCTTCTGGGCTAAAGAAAGCCACATCCATCGCCTCTGCCAAGCTACTTGCGGTCTGCCTCTTGTGGCGTGAACGATTGAGATTCTAGGGGCTGGTCGCATCTTCTTAATCTTTTCCACTTCACCAGCTTCTCCCACACACACCGAAGCCGTCTCGTATAAGTCCATCGCTTGCCAATTATAAATTGCCTCAACAAGATTCCAGTAGTGAGACTTTGGCCTATGCAAAGTCATACAAGACCTAATAGCTCCATAAGTCTTAATCCAGTTTCCCTTGCCAGACCAATGATTTGCAATATAGAAATAAGCCTCTCGTCGGTCTGGTTGCAGAGCTACGGCTTGTCCAAGATAAGAAAGCCTATCATTTTCTGGAACTGATCTGCCCAAATTGCAAAGCACATCGTAGCGAAGCGTGTCCTCTAGCTCTGGGAATGCCAAGGCTCGCATACTTGAATCGATGCACTTTTCGATTTGCCCAGAAAGAAAATACTCTTGGGCTTGGTAGTAAAGGGAGTTGGCGGCTGGGGCAAGCGTATCGGCCAAGATGTTTAAGTTCCTCTCTGCACTCCTTGGCTTGTATCCGTGGGGCTTATGGATTCGGAAAATCTTGTCCACCCCAATCGTCTTGTTTGGCTCTTTGCAAACAAGCATTTCGTGAACTCGGTTCTTCCAGCTACAAGTGCCTCGCTTCGAGATTTCTTCTCGGAGGGGAATAAGTCCGGCATTGTCCACATTGTATTTCAACGCCACTAGGTGAGCGTCTTTTTGAATGGCAAGGTCAATAGCCTCCTCGACAACCTTCGCCCCATCCTCGGCCATCACATCGTCAGCATCGACCCATAAACACCACTCACTTGAGCAAGCCTCAAGAGCCGTGTTCCTTGCCGTGGCAAAATCGTCTATGTGATTCCAGTCAGTTCTTTTATTCTGGTAATGAACGATTTTCGCTCCAAGCCCACTAGCAATTTCCTCGGTCTTGTCTGGCGTAGCTGACCCCCTAGAAATACATACAACAATTTCTTTTGCGATAGGGGCAAACGACTTGAGGCAACGCTCAATGTATTCTTCTTCATTACCAGCGATGAGATAGACTGAAATAGGATGATTCACTTCAATAGGATTTCTAACTGCTAGAGGATGTCAATTAAGTCTATTTAGTTATTCATCAAGCGGCGGTGATGGTGATGGCGTAATCCCAACCAGATGTCGGAATAATTGTTGCGTCTGTGGATGAGTTGTTATTTGCAAGATTAAATGCAAAATCATCGCTTTCATCTCCATCAATCCCATAAACTTTGCCAGCCCGCCAAAATGTTTCAGATGGAAGTGGATTAAAAAATGTTGCTGTGAATGTTGTGTTTGGTGGAATAAGAATATATCCGTATGGCGAGGTCGGAAAATCTACATCTCCATAGCCAGCTTCTTTCAAATAAACCAAGCCAGTAGCAATAAACATTTTATCGCTAATAAGAGAGCCAGCGACTCTTGTCACTATTGAAGTAACTTTTGTATATGTTCCATCTGGAACAATACTATTGGCTCCAGATATATTAACTGCGTTTGTTGTGGCCACGACAATCCCGCTGGGGGCTGGTGTGCTAGAAGCAACAACGGATGTTCTGCTACCGCATACGGACATCCCGTAGCCATACCGAGCCATACTAATCTCCGATTGCTAGGACTACGCCAGAATGGATACGGAAATTAGAAACATCACCAGCAATATAAGCACCAGCGGGGATAGTGACAGAGTTAGCCAAGGTCACGCTTGCAATCGCACTCATTCCAGTAACAGTAGAAGTGATTGAGTAGAACTTGGTTTCCGTAACGGCTACTAGGCCAGCAAATACGCCAGTAACAGAACTTGCCGTTGTGGTGACATACTGCGTGCCGGGTCTGGCGGCGTGGGAAATCTGGTCGTAGTAAGGTTCGGAATTGGAAAGGTCTGCCATAGTTTTATTGTCTTAATGTCAAAAGAAAAAGGAGGAGCAAGGTTTCCCCTGCTCCCCCTTCTTCGGAGGAAACAACCAACCAATCTTTAGCTGTAGGTCGTGGTGATACGGACGGCGGCGTTCGCATCAATGACTTTCTCCGCTGTGTTCATACGAACACGGAGAACATTGGAGCGACGAGCTTCGTCACGATAGCTCTCGGAGACGAAACCACCGGGGGCATCTTCCGACCAGACCAAGGTGCGACCTAATCCACCAGCGGTGAACTGACCGCCAGCAACATTAGCAACAACAATCTTGGTATCGGGAACAATGAACGAGCCAGAGTAGGCTTTGTTCTTGTTCGCTGTGTTGTAAGCCGCACGGCCAACATACACTTTATCCACACCAAACGCTTGTGCGATCTGTGCTTCGTCGAGCAAACGGCCACCAGTATTAGAAACAACTCCGTAGAATTGATTTTGCAATAGGGTGGTACGACGAACTCTCTCGTACACATTGGCAGACATAATCACCGCATTGGCCTCGTAACCCAGCTTATTGAGAGCCAATTTGCCAGCCGCAACATCCGCTGGGGCGTTGATGCTAGACAAGTTGCCTTCGATGTATGAAGCCGTAGGGCTTAAGTCAGCCGTGGTGAAGGGAGTCGTTGTTGCCCAGAGCAAATCAGCCACCCGCTTTTCGTGGGAGAGCTTAACTTGACGGAGCAAGAACTTTGCTGTTTCTGCCTCGATTGCGAAGAAGCGTGAAGCATCCGAACGGAAGGAATCGTCAAGCAATTCCTCGAGGCCGGTCTCTTGGCAGTCGTAGGTATCGGAGGTGAATTTCCGAATCGCACGAGCGTATTCAGCACCAGCGTTCCGCTTGGCCGCATCAGCGTTCAAGAGGTCAGCATCGGCTGTCTGCACTTTTAGGTAGACACCGCTCTTTGCCGATACTGGCAGGAGAGGCATAATGTCTGCACCGATCATACCGATCTGTGCGGGGGCTTCGATCAACGCTTGGTTGATGTCTGCACGAATGGTCGTGCCACCAGAAATAAAGCTCATTTTATATTATTCTTTCTTTTGTTTGTTGTTGTTGTTGTTTAGAACATCGGGATTGCGAGTTCGATAACAGCCGATGAACTTGTGGCCGCTTCGAGTGCAACACCAGCCGTCACGAGGTTGGCGGCTAATGTGGTCACCAAGCCAGACGCATCAAATTTCAAAGTATCACCGACTGCCGCAACGCCAGAGACGGTTGCGAAGAAGGTGGGGTGGAACAACTTAACTGCAACGAAACCACCAGCCGCAACATCTTCTTGAGTTACGCCAATAGCCTTGGTTGCACCAGTTACCGCAACATTAACGAAGCCAGCCGTGGTGGTGTCGGGCTGAACGAATCGGAACGCCGAGATAGCGGAAGCCGAGCCGAATGTGCGAAAATTACCATCAACTTGAGTAGACATTTTCTTTTATCCTTTTGTTAGATTTTGACGATGCCACGGCTTTTGGCCTCGGCATATTCTGTGGGGTTAGATAGCATCACGGCTTGCATAGCCTTGAGCTTTGAAGTTCCGTAATCGCTGTGGGCGGCCACGAGTGCTTCAAAAGTTTTAGGTTCAACCTTCGCTGGTGCTTCAACAACTGGCGAAGCCGAGATGGGCT